>Ga0207976_100096_pt1 | contig 88334 bp, 83 predicted proteins | sample LakWasMe94_HOW11_2_FD_183916 | JGI IMG/M metagenome (GOLD analysis project Ga0207976, IMG submission 183916) | Freshwater sediment methanotrophic microbial communities from Lake Washington under simulated oxygen tension - Sediment Metagenome... | ecosystem: Environmental > Aquatic > Freshwater >...
ATGGCTTCGGTGTGGCGCTTGCGGCCTTTGCCGGTGTGCTGGCTGCGCCGGTGATCCAGGTGTCGCCGCTGATGGGCTCGAACCTGATCATCGTCGTGTTCGCGGTGGTGGTGATCGGCGGCATGGGATCGATCATGGGTTCCATCATTACCGGTCTTGGTCTTGGCGTGATCGAAGGTCTGACGCGTGTTTTCTATCCGGAATTATCGGCCACCGTGGTGTTCATCATCATGGCCATCGTCTTGATGATTCGTCCCGCCGGCTTGTTCGGCAAAGAGAAGTAAGGAGTAATTGATGAACAAGAAAGTCGGATACGCGATTGCACTCGCAGCGGCATTGGCAGCGCCGTTTTTTGTCTACCCGGTGTTCCTGATGAAGGTGTTGTGCTTTGCGTTGTTTGCATGCGCGTTTAACCTGCTGATCGGCTTCACCGGACTGCTGTCCTTTGGTCATGCAGCCTTCTTTGGCGGCGCCGGTTATGTGGCCGGTCATGCGCTGAAAGTTTGGGGATTGCCGCTTGAACTGGGACTTGTGGCCGGTGTTGCAATCTCTGCTCTCATCGGTCTCGTGATGGGCAGTCTGGCGATTCGGCGTCAAGGTATCTATTTCACAATGATCACCCTGGCGCTGGCGCAGATGCTTTATTTCGTCTGCCTGCAGGCGCCGTTCACCGGCGGTGAAGACGGCTTGCAGGGCGTGCCGCGCAGCCGATTGCTGGGGATGATCGACTTGGGAAATGACCTGACGCTGTACTACGTCGTTCTGGCAATCTTCGTTGCTGGTTTTGCGCTGATTGTGCGCACAATCCACTCGCCGTTCGGCCAAGTGCTGAAAGCGGTAAAGGAAAACGAACCGCGCGCAATTTCGCTCGGCTATGACGTCGACAAGTACAAGCTGCTGGCTTTTGTGCTGTCGGCTGCGCTGGCGGGATTGGCGGGCGCAACAAAAACGGTGGTGCTCGGCTTCGAGACCCTGACCGATGTGCACTGGTCGATGTCGGGCCTGGTGGTGCTGATGACGCTGGTTGGCGGGCTCGGCACGCTGGCTGGTCCCATCGTTGGTGCCATCGTCATTATTGCGCTGGAAAACAAGCTTGGCGACCTCGGCGACTGGCTTGCCACGATCACGTCCATCGAGTGGTTCCGCTCGATCGGTGAATCGGTCACCATCGTCACCGGTTTCATCTTCATCGTCTGCGTGCTGGCATTCCGTCGGGGCATCGTCGGCGAACTGGTGGAATTCAGTAAAACACGTCGCAAGCCAGTGGCGACGCCGACACATGCAACGATTGTTAGAACCGTGGAGGGCTAGCATCATGAAACCACTTGCCTGGTTGAGATTGGCAGCAGGATGTCTTGGTGCATCCTTGGCAATCGACGCAGCGTGCGCCGACGACATCGTCATTGGGCAAGTGGCGCCCTTGAGCGGAGTACTTGCGGATACCGGCAAGGACATGGTGCTGGGTGCGAAAGTCTATTTTGATTACATCAATGACCAGGGCGGGGTGCACGGAAAAAAGATCCGTCACGTGGTCAAGGACGATGGTTACAAGATTGACGAGACCGTGCGCTTGACGAAAGAAGTGATCGACAAGGATGGCGCGGTCGCGCTGATCGGTTTTGCGGGTACGGGCAATGTCGGTGAACTGTTGAAGCTGAAAGTTCTGGAAGACGCCAACATTGCGCTGGTTGCTCCCTACACGGGCGGTGAAGTGCTGCGCACGCCGTTCAATCCGTACATATTTCATATCCGGGCAGGTTACGCCGACGAAGCCGAAGGCATCGTGAACCAGTTGATCCAGCTGAGCATGAAGCGTATCGGCGTGATGTACCAGGACGATCCGTTCGGCAGGGCAGGCTTGGCCGGTGTGGAAGCCGCATTGAAAAAACGCAATCTGGAATTGGCCGGCACCGCCACCTATGAAAAGAATACCGACAATGTTGCCGAAGCAGTGAAGGCCATTGCCAAGGCAAATCCGCAAGCGGTGGTGATGATCTCGGTGAATAAAAGCACAGCCGCGTTCAGCAAGCAGATCCGCTCGGTGTCAACGGTCGCGCAGCTGGTGAATATTTCGGTCGTCAATCCCAAGGAAATCGTGCGCCTGATCGGTACTGGCGACGCGCGCGGCATCGGCATTGCACAAGTGATGCCATATCCGTATTCACCGACAGTCGCCATCGTCAAGGAGTACCAGCAGGTGATGAAAAAATACGCACCTGCCGGCGCCGAAATGTCCTACACGAATTTTGAGGAATTTATTGGTGCCAAGGTGCTGGTGGAAGGTTTGCGTCGCGCAGGCCCGAACCCGAGCAGGGAAAAAGTGATTCGTGCGCTGGAGACGCTTCACGCTTACGACACCGGCGGCTTTACGGTCAATTTTTCGCCAACGAATCGTATCGGTTCGCGCTTCGTGGAAATCACGGTGATTGGCAAGGATGGACGGCTGCTGCGTTGATCGTCACAGCGTGGCCGCAGGGATGAACCGAGTTTTCAAGTGGTATGAGGCAAAGGAAGTTTGTTGTTCCCCAGCAGTTTAGGGTTACGCTTGCGTAACCCTTTTTTTCGTTTGGAGGCACACTTCTCATTGTGAATAGTGACATGGGATTCAGCGTCATATTCCGGACGGATAGGTTTCCGGTACTTCGCCGGGATGTTCCTGTACGGTCTTCTCAAGTGGTCTCAACGCGTTTGTCTCATCGATGTGAATCACTGCGTCGAACTGCCGCGCAAGGCTTGCATAATAATAATGACTGATGCGTTCACTCGCTGGCAGGTACACCACGCCAATGGCCCGTTCAAGGCGGCCTGATTGGAGCAATGCAGACAGCGCTTGGCAGTCGCGTAAAGGCACAAGGAAGTTTCCCAGCCCGGTACTGTGGAACAGCCTTTCGTAGCTGTCCGGATGAGACGGTCGGATGGATTTGGTTTCCGCCGGGCTGTCCCAATCCGAAGCGGCCGTGACTGTTCCGGTATGCGTAGTAAACCCTAGCAAGAAAGATTCATTTCCACCGTAGCGTTCACGCACCAATTGGCCGAGATTGAGTTGACCATGTTCACCCATTTCCGTCGCCCTCGCATCGCCAAGATGCGAGTTGTGCGCCCATACGACAATCTTCGGACGACGACCGGTTTGTCCAATGATGTGGGAACGCAAGGATTCCAATGTTTCGGCCATGTGCAGATCACGCACATTCCAGGATTCATTTCTGCCGATGAACATGCTGCGGTAATACGCCTCTGCGTTTTGCACTACACGTGCGTTTTGTTGGGCGTAAAACAATTCGTCCGCAGATTGCGGCAAGTCATAGAAGATATAACGCGATACATTGGACGTCATCGCGATTAACTGACGTATGACCTCATCCTCGCAGTCCTTGCGCATACCGAAGCTCGCTGCGTAGCCATAACGCTGTGGATCTTCAGCCAGGTGATCGAAACATGCATACCGTGCGCGTGCCTGCCTCGCAGCCTCGGGATCCACCTGCGTCAGATAGCGCACGACCGCATCCATCGAACTTCGAAGGCTGTATAAATCCAATCCAAAGAATCCGATCTTGTTGCGCTTGTCTGCTACTTGCATGTTATGCCAGCGCAACCAGCTGACCAGTTCCACAATCTCGGTGTTGCGCCACATCCATTGCGGAAAGCGCTCGAAATTCTGCAAGGCTTCATGCGCCGTTTGCTCAACCGCAGCAGAGCTTTCCGGCGGATGCTGATGCGGTACGGTTGCCCCTTGCACATAGCGGCTCACCCGCAAGGCATCTGGCCAATCCGCTTCAACCGCGATGGCATCGAAGCCTTTTTCTGTGATCAGGCGTTGGGTGATTTCCGCGCGAACACGATAAAACTCGCGTGTGCCGTGCGTTGCTTCACCAAGAAGAACGATGGATGCGTTGCCGATCTGCTCAATGACGCGATCGAAGCGATCGTTCTGTTGGAGGACATGCGCTTCTTGCTGCAGCGCTTCGATAACGGAACGTTCGGACATTGTCAGCCTCTATATCCTTCAAATGCTTCGTCTTTATCGTTTGCGCATAGTTCCGTTGGCGTTCCCCACTTTTTGGTTCGCTCGTATTGTCTGTGCGTGAACAGTTTCATGAAGGTGCTTTGTGTCGGATTGGATGATTACCGATGCGGTCGCAATGCGGCCGATTCTTGATTGGCGACCTTGAGTCGCAGGAAATGACAGATACAAGGAGATTGCGATGCAGAGAATTGCAGAAGTCATGACACGAGACGTGAGAAGCGTATCCCCCCACGAAACCGTGCGGCGCGCAGCACAATTGATGGATGAATTAAATGTCGGCGCGCTTCCGGTATGCGACGGACAGAAACTGGTCGGCATGGTTACTGACCGTGATATCACGGTACGGGCTACCGCCGCCGGACAGGCGCCCGATAGCGCGCATGTGGAAGACGTGATGACTGACCAGGTGCGCTGGTGCTTTGAAGATCAAACCGTTGACGAGGTGATGCAGCAGATGGGCGATACCCAAATCCGTCGTGTCCCCGTGGTCGATGAAAATACGCGCGAGCTGATTGGCATTGTGTCGCTGGGCGATCTTGCTACCAAGCATTCAGCACAGGTTGACCGCACGCTGGAGGAAATTTCATCACCGTCGGAGCCGAATCGTCCACCGCTGAATTCATGAGTGGATCAGGGTATACGGCATCGGACTCGATGCCGCTCTTCAATACATCGGCATGGAAACGCTATGCCCGACGGTTGGATTCTCCAGTGATTGGGGCCATCTCCAGGCGTGCGGTTTCCATCAGCGCATGAAGCGCGTCGGGATCCGTTCCGCATGGTTTCAGCGTTGGCCCAATCTCCACGGCAATCGATGTTTTTCGTGGCAACCAGGTGCCAAGTCGCAACGCATCGCGAGCACCGCGCAGGCCGGCAACAACGATAGGGACATTTGCTTGCGCAGCAGCGATGAACGCGCCTGAGTGGAAGGGCTTCAGACCTGGCTCCGGGGTAAATGCACCCTCCGGAAAGACCAGCAAATTTTCGCCGCCCGCGAGAGCCGATTGCATTGCCTCTACGTTTCCGGTGTGGCCCTTTCGTCCAGCGTGCTTTAGAACGATGGTGTGTACGCTCCGCAGAAGAGGGCAAAGCAGACTTTGAAGCCGAAACTCCTGCCGCGTGGTAAACGTATAGCCGGGCGAGGGAGGTAATAGTGCGATGAGGACAAGGGCATCAAGGAAGCTGGTGTGATTTGCCAGCAAAACGTGCGGCTCTGCGGGCAACCGGTCGATTCCTGATATGGATAACGGCATCCCGGCAAGCCGGAACATTAGACGCGCAAAGAAACGCGCCAGACGCCGCGCCCGGTCCGGGCGCCCGGCAACGGCAGCAAAGCCCCCAAATAACAAAACAAGAATAGTGAAAATAACCCACGTGTAAATGGCATAGAGTCCGCGGCCAATTGACCGTGCATAGTTCCCCGCGTGTGCTTGCAGCAAGCACCGCCAGTGAGACACTTTTGCGCTTGGCCTGATGCCATGCATGATGGTTAATCCTCTCCCTTTTACTGGTGCTCTTTTGCAGCAATCATGCAAGCTATACCTCTGGTTGGGTTGATCGTCCTCAAGACAGCTGCGGTCTGGGTGCGGACAAATAGAGTTTGCAATCCGTACCCCGTCACCGGATCGACTCGGGGATCAGACAATCAGCAACTTACTTCAGGCTACGCCTTCCATGCTGTCTTTGCTCTCGTATCGATTGAAGCGCCTGAACAGAAGTTTGCAAGCAAAACTATCTTTGCATGCACCCAGATTCGGCACGTTGACTGGAACGCCTGTACCACTTCTGAAGCTGGAATACGTCGGCCATAAAAGGAACAAGACGCTAATCATCTTCCTGCCGGGAATTGACGACCTCGCCGAGGATTTTGAGAGGCGAGGGTTTATTCAGGAAATGCACCGTCAACGTGTCGCCGCTGATGCCGTGGCGGTTGATGCTCATTATGGCTACTACGCGACGAGAGTGATTTTCGAACGGCTTACCGATGATGTCATCGCGTCCGCGCACGTGGCAGGATACGAGGAAATCTGGCTTGCCGGAATCTCACTCGGTGGATTCGGCGCGGCTTCTTATGCAGTCCGGCATGCGAAGCGAATAAACGGCGTACTTTTGCTCGCCCCCTACCTTGGTGACAAGGCGCTTATCAGGGAAATAACCGACGCTGGAGGCGTCCATGAATGGACGCCAGGCGAGGTGGCGCAAAGTGACTTTCAACGGAGTCTGTGGGCATGGATCAAGCAGCATGTGTCGACGAAAGATCCCACTTTGCAACTCTATGTGGGTTACGGCAAGAGCGATATGTTTGCGAACGCAAATGCATTGCTTGCCGATCTATTGCCGGAAGAAAGGGTGTTTGCTATCCCCGGCCGCCATGACTGGCGAACCTGGAAACAAATCTGGCGGATGTTTCTCACGCAGTGGACGAAAGACCGTGATTGATTAACTGGCGCAGCGATCACAGGCCGTGAATGCAATTACGCACGCCTGCACGGCAAGGCAGTCTCTTCGCAAGCTTGTCAAGCGCGGTAAATTTCCACCAATCGCTCACGGACTCGCTGTTGCACGGCAGGATCGCTCAAGCCCAACTTGTCGCTGGTCTCGATCAAATTGTCTTTGCACCACGCCGGCCAGCCAAGCGTATCATCATCAAGAGCAAACCAATGTGATGGCTTGCGTCGTTCCACATCGTTCCAAATCTGCACGCCGCGCGGCATGGTATCGAAGTTGGCCTTGACGATTTTCGGATGCAGGAAAGTCGAGCCAATTACCCGGTCCCGCAGCGACGGCAACAGCTCGTGTTTGGTCTCGTTGAACCCCAGCTCGCGCACCCAGGTTGTCGACAATACGATTTTCAGGTCAGGGTAAGGTGCAAGCAGCTCATCGAGAATCGGCATCCATTCGAAAAATATGCGGCCGGGCGTCTTGATATACATGCCTCTGGTGCGGTTGCGCAGGACATTACCGTCATGCAGGACAGCGTCGTAGTCGAGATAGCAGATATTCATCGTGATGTCGGTGTAAGCAAGGCGGTATCGACGGATATACTGCCATCGATTGGGACGGCGCAGGGGCAGCCGTCCGAAATGAAAAAGGCCAATCCGGAGATTGGCCTAAATCATTGATTCTATTGGTCGGGGCGGGGAGATTCGAACTCCCGACCCCTTGCACCCCATGCAAGTACGCTACCAAGCTGCGCTACGCCCCGACGAAGCTGGCTATTATAGCAGAGCGAATGTTTTCCGCTATGCATCCGTGCTCAATTGGACCGCTTGCTGCGACAGACAAAGCTTTGCGTAACAAGCCAAAACCCGCAAAATAGCGAAGAGCCCACAATATGGAAACCTTGCATCCGGACGCATTCGAGTTCCAGCGTAGCGGAGGATGCAGTCTGAAACATGCCTATCAAAATCTCCGACCAGTTCGACGCCGGTGCTATCGAGGTCGTGCGCGCCGACAATCCAGAATCCATTGAACTCAACCTCCGCAAGGACTCGCATGCCGATGTCCTGCAATGGTTTTATTTTCGTTTGCAGGGTGCACGCGGTACGCCATGCATTTTGCGCTTGTTGAATGCAGCGCACGCCGCTTTCCCGCATGGCTGGGAGAACTACCGCGCGGTTGCCAGCTATGACCGGAAAACATGGTTCCGGGTGCCTACCGCCTACGACGGGCAGGTGCTGACGGTGAGCCACACGCCAGAGCACGATAGCGTGTATTACGCTTACTTCGAGCCTTACTCGTGGGAGCGCCATCTTGAGTTGCTTGGCAAGGTCGAAAGCTCCCATGTGGGACACGTGCAGGATCTCGGTCGCACGGTTGACGGACGCGATCTGAATCTGGCGATGATCGGCGATCCTACAGCCACGAAAAAGGTCTGGGTTATCGCTCGACAGCATCCTGGCGAGACAATGGCGGAATGGTTTGTCGACGGCATGCTGGATGCCTTGCTGGACCGTGCCAATCCGATTGCGCGCAGGCTGCTTCAATATGCAGTGTTCTACGTGGTGCCGAACATGAACCCTGACGGCTCGGTGCGCGGCAATCTGCGCACCAATGCAGCGGGCGCCAATTTGAATCGCGAATGGATGGCACCGTCCGCCGAGCGCAGTCCGGAGGTTCTCGCTGTGCGCAACAAGATCCATGAAACGGGCTGTGATCTGTTTCTCGATATTCATGGCGACGAAAGCCTGCCATATGTCTTTGTTGCCGGTTGCGAAATGCTGGAAGGTTTTTCGCGTCAACAGCAGGACGAGCAACAGGCTTTCATCGACAGCTTTCGGCAGGCGAGCGCAGACTTCCAGACGCGTCACGGTTACGCCGCGAGCAAGTACAAGGAAGACATGCTGCAGCTCGCCTCCAAATACATTGGACATACGTTCAAATGTGTTTCACTGACGCTGGAGATGCCGTTCAAGGACAATGCCGATCTGCCCGACGAAAAATACGGCTGGGACGGCGCGCGCAGTGCCAGACTTGGTGAGGCTATCCTGCAACCAATCTTGCAGGCAGTGCAGAAAGGCTGATTATGGGCGTAGAAATCGAACGCAAGTTCCTGGTGCGCGGTAATCACTGGAAAACGTTGGGGCAGGGCATATTGCTGCGCCAAGGCTATCTATCGTCAGCACCTGATCGCATCGTGCGCGTCCGGATCGAAGGCGAGGCCGCAATGCTGACAATTAAAGGCCGCAATATCGGCGCGACGCGGGGCGAGTGGGAATATCCGATTCCACTGGACGACGCACGCAACTTCTTCGACAGCTTGTGCGAAAAACCGGTCATCGAAAAGACGCGCTACCGCATTCCGTATCAAGGCATGATCTGGGAAGTCGATGAATTCCTTGGCGAGAATGCCGGCCTGGTGGTGGCGGAAATCGAGCTGCAATCAGAACAACAGAGCTTTGCCATGCCCGATTGGGTCGGCGAGGAAGTGACGCACGACACACGCTATTTCAACGCAAATCTATTGCGCCACCCCTTTTCGAAGTGGTGATGCGTGGAGCGAAATCAGTGAAAGTGACCGGTGCCGGCGGGCGCGTCTTCTGGCATTTCCGCATGCACCAGCTCTGCCTCGGCGTCCGGATATAGAGGCGCACCGCAGTCATCGCAAAATTCCATCGGAAAGTGCTCGCTGTGACGCTTGATGTGGGTGATGCCACAACTGCGCAGCAGGGCGACGATTTCTTCAAGCGGTGTGCGCAAATCGGTTTCAAGAATCTCCGGCGTCGTAAGTGATTCAAAGCTGATCACTGCCGATTCATCCTCATCTTCCGGTCCGTACAGAGGCCAAACAACACCGTAAATGATTTCCGGATTCTGACGCAGCGCAAATCCGACCCGATACTCGTCCACTTGTCCCGTGACCGGGTCTTCGCTAAATCCGCCAATGATGGCCCGCAGCGCATTGGCTTCGACACCAAGCGTATTCGTAAGAAAATGCACAGCGGCGCGAATTGATGCAGGACGAATCTGCTTGTCGGCTTCACGGCAGGCAACGTAATAAGCCTCGGGCATCAGCAACTCGATACCGCAGCCCGGGAGCAGCGAGGCAATATTCGGGCTGGCTTGCTTGCGCCAGTGCTCGTAAGCCTGCACGCGTTCAGATGGATGCAACGTCGCCTGCCAGGAAAAAAGCGGCGCGCCAGCCGGCGCTGCAACAACCGCCAGCAGATATCGCGTGTCCGCCAAAAACGGCGCCGTCTCTGGTGCATTGGCAAGCGGACGCAGCGGTGTGCCTTTGACGGTTGCCTGCGCCAGGCGCTGCGTCAGTGCAAAGGTTTCGGCATGGCTGCGCGGCAGCTGGTCGATGGCGAACAAGGTTGGCACCATTGCGAGCCGCGTATCGGATGCCAGCAGGTGTCCGTGCAGATGTGCGCAAAGCGTGGTGCGCAGTTCGTCGGTGATCGGACCGGATGCAATTGAAAATCGGGTCCAGGCCAGTACGGGTACCGCAATCAGCAGCGCATGGTAATGCACACCTTCATGCTCGACTGCGCAGGACTCGCTACCGGCTTCTACCGCCTCCATCAACGTGTCATAGGCGCTCAGATCGCTCTTGAACAGATGCTCCAGCGCGGCATCGACGGCTTCCTGGTGGCCACTCTTGAGTGTCTTGTGAATGAGTGTGTCCAGCGCATGTTCCCATGTGCGTTCTTCAAGACGGCTGCCTGCCTGCGCCATGCCTTGCGCGATCGAAACGAGCCGCTGGCTGTCTCCGGACAGTTTGTTGGAAGAACTTTTGGAAATGCGGCGCATGACGGACCATGAGTGAAGCAGAAGAACTGTCTATTGTAGAGGATTTGATAATCACCAGCCGAAATATGCGGAGGTAATGGAAATATGTGCTGCGGTTAAGGGATTTCTACGCTTCGAAGAAAAGACGGAATCTTCCTGTTGTGAAGCAAAGTAATGCCACTTAAAACAAAAAAGCCGCATGGCTGGACCATGCGGCTCTCGGAACAAGCGGATTTACTTTGAAGCAGCTGGCGCGGATGCAGCAGGTGCGGCCGGTGCGGATGCCGCCGGTTCTGATGCAGCAGGGGCTGCTGCTGCCGGCGTAGATGCTTCTGGAGCGGACGCAGCAGGAGCCGCTGCAGGAGCATGGGCAGATGCAGACTCGGCCGGCGCGCCGTGCGATTCACCTTGCATGTCGACCTTGTCGCCGCCCTTCATGATGACGAACAATGCGAGTAGTGCAAATGCGATGAAACCGACGAAAATTTTCCACATGATATGTCTCCAGATTTAATTTGAGTCCGTGAACAAAACGCCGGATGATCCGGCGTTTTTTCTTGGGTCAAGAATACAAGCGCATTCTTACAGTTCCCTTGCACGCTTGTAGCACTGCTCGCTTAGGCAGCGAGCAATTGACGCAGCACGTACGGCAGAATACCCCCATGCCTGTAGTAGTCGACTTCAATCGGTGTGTCGATACGCAACAGAACCTTGACTTCCTGCTTTTGGCCGTTGGTGCGATTGATCACGAGCGTCACTTGCTGCTGCGGCTTGATATCGTCTTCAATGCCTTTCAGGTCGTAGGTTTCCTCGCCGGTAATGCCAAGCGACTGAACGCTGTCGTCACCGAGGAACTGCAGCGGCAACACCCCCATGCCGACCAAGTTGGAACGATGGATGCGTTCAAAGGACCGTGCGATCACCGCCTTGACGCCAAGCAACTGCGTGCCTTTTGCGGCCCAGTCGCGTGAGGAGCCTGTACCGTATTCTTCACCGGCAAATACCATGGTCGGCACGCCGTCGTTGACGTACTTCATTGCGGCGTCATAGATCGACATCTGTTCACCGCTCGGCTGGTGAATCGTCAGACCACCCTCGACCCGTGAACCATCTTCCTTGGCCGGGATCATCAGGTTCTTGATGCGTACATTAGCGAAGGTGCCTCGCATCATGACTTCATGATTACCACGGCGTGAGCCGTAAGAGTTGAAGTCTGCCTTCAACACGCCGTTTTCCAGCAGCCACTTGCCGGCAGGGCTGGATTCCTTGATCGAGCCTGCCGGAGAGATATGGTCGGTAGTAATCGAATCGCCAAACACGCCCAGTGCACGCGCAGCGGAAATGCCGGTTGCAGCAGCCTTCGGCTGCATTTCGAAGCCTTCGAAGAACGGCGGCTCAGCAATGTAAGTCGAGGCCGGCCAGTTGTAGACCTCGCCCTTGGCCACGCCCTTGATCGCTTCCCACAGTTTCCCCGGGGCGCCTTTGACGTCGGCGTAGTTCTCCTTGAAGGTTTTCGCGTTCATCGCAAACTTCATCAGCTTGGCGATTTCTGCTGACGTCGGCCAGATGTCGCCCAGGAAGATGTCCTTGCCACCCTTGCCCTTACCGACCGGCTGCGTCATCAAATCCTTGGTGACATTGCCTGCAATGGCGTAGGCAACGACCAGCGGCGGGGAGGCCAGGAAGTTGGAGCGGATGTTCGGATGGATACGTGCTTCAAAGTTACGGTTTCCGGACAGTACGGCGGATGCAACGACGTCGTTCTTCACGATAGCTTCGTTCATTGGCGCGGTCAGGTCACCAGCATTGCCGATACAAGTTGTGCAGCCGTAGGCAGTCACGCCAAAGCCTAGTTTCTCAAGATAGGGCAGCAGGCCGGCAGCTTCCAGATATTTGGTCACGACACGCGAGCCGGGGGCGAGCGAAGTCTTGATATGCGGAGCGACCTTCAGGCCTGCTTCAACGGCCTTCTTTGCCAGCAGTCCGGCGGCCAGCAGTACGCTCGGGTTGGAGGTGTTCGTGCAGGATGTGATCGCGGCAATCAGTACGTCGCCGTTCTTCACCTTGACGCCATCGGATGTTTCGTACACCGCGTCCAGGTCATTGGCCTTCTTGTTGAAACCGTTTTCCGAAACGGGCTTGGAGAACAGGTCGGCAAACGTCGTTTTTACATTGCCGATTTCAATGCGGTCTTGCGGTCGCTTCGGACCGGCCAGCGACGGCGCGACCGTGCCGAGGTCGAGTTCCACGATGTTGGTGTAATCGATTTGACCGGCCTTCGGAATGCCAAACAATCCTTGTGCCTTGAAGTAAGATTCGAACGCATCGATTTCCGCCTTGCTGCGACCGGTGCCCTTGAAGTATTCGATGGTGGCCACGTCAACCGGGAAGAAGCCCATGGTGGCGCCGTATTCCGGTGCCATGTTGGCGATGGTTGCACGGTCGGTCAGCGACAGCGATTCGGTGCCTTCGCCGAAGAATTCGACGAACTTGCCGACCACTTTTTGCTTGCGCAGCAGTTCGGTAATGGTCAGTACCAGGTCGGTTGCGGTGACGCCTTCGCGCAGTGCGCCGGTCAGGTTCACCCCGACAACATCCGGGGTCAGGAAGTAAACCGGCTGTCCTAGCATGCCAGCTTCGGCTTCAATGCCGCCCACGCCCCAGCCGACCACGCCAATGCCATTGATCATGGTGGTGTGGGAATCAGTGCCGACCAAGGTGTCAGGGTAGAACACGCCGCCCTTGTTGTGTACGCCGCGCGCCAGGTATTCCAGGTTGACTTGGTGCACAATCCCGAAGCCAGGCGGCACAACGCCAAAGGTATCGAATGCTTGCATGCCCCATTTCATGAACTGATAGCGCTCGTTATTGCGCTGGAATTCCAGTTTCATGTTCAGGTCCAGCGCTTTCTTCTCACGGAAATGATCGATTTGCACCGAGTGGTCAACGACGAGATCGACCGGAACGAGCGGCTCGATGTTCTTCGGTTTCTTGCCCATCTTGTTGGCAACACCGCGCATCGCGGCCAAATCGGCCAGCAGCGGAACGCCGGTAAAGTCCTGCAAAACGACACGCGCAACGACAAACGGGATTTCATCCACGCGTGCTGCCGTCGGCTTCCAGTTTGCCAACTGCTGGACATGCTCTTCCGTTACTTTTTTACCGTCGCAATTACGCAGCACCGATTCCAAGACGATACGGATAGATACCGGCAGGCGCGAGATATTGATACCAAGTTTTTTCTCCAGCGCGGGAAGCGAGTAGAACTTGCCCTTTTTGGAACCCGAGAGTGTGAATTCTTTCAGCGTGTTCAGAGTATTGCGGGACATGACCTCTCCTTTAAATTATTAGAACTGAACTGGTAAAAAATTAACTTGGAATCTGTCTGCGACAGCGCAAGCAGGGTGCCACAGGCACCCCCAAAAATGATTGATTTGCTATTGCTTCAGCCTCGTTCTGCTACTTTTTGTCCTGCTTGTTCAGGGCTCTTGCATTCATTAGCGAGCTGCTTGCCTTTCTTGGAGTCAAGCAACATGCCTTTAGCGGGAATGCCGATCCATACCAGGCCGGTTTTGACGTTTTCGAAACGATGGGCGCCGGTGGTAGTGCCTACACGCATCATGCGATGCATACGCTTGTTCCAGTGCAGAGCGATCTGCTGATCGTCATTGGTGTCGCGATAAATGGTCAGCTTATTGCCGAGTTCGCAATCAAATGCCGTGGAATGCATGCCTTTGACTTCGGGCTCGTCATCGTCCTCTGCGTGCGCTTCCTTCTTCGCAGCAGGCGCTTTTTTTACAAGTGCCTTCTTGGCAGAGGGGGCGGGGGAAGAGGGCGCATTTTCTGCCATCGCCGGCGATATTCCGCAGGCAAGACCGGCGATCAAAAAAGCAAATGCTGATAGGGTTTTCATTGGATGTTTCCTCACATGCGTGCCACTTTAGTTAACTACGTGTAAGCATCGCTATTACTACAACAGACTCCCTGATGATTCAGGCAACGGCATGCCGCTCGCCTTCGCGCGCTGCAATATCGTCCAATAGTACCGGTAACTGGCGCGATCGTGCAGTCTGCCGTTGTATTGTATAGGACCCCATTGCGCTGCTTGCGCCCCGGCCAAAATATTTGCGGCTTCGCTGACTTCTGAGCTGCGTGGCGCGAGCGCTTTCAGTATTGGCTTGATTTGATCCGGATGGATGCTCCACATGCGTGTATAGCCGAATTCCTGGGCTGCCCGATTGGCATCATTGGCGACGATTGCCGTGTCCTTGATTTCGGTGGTGACATTGTGCGAAGGGACTTTTCCATGCGCATGGCACGCGGCCGAAATTTCCAGCTTTGCGCGTGTCACCAGCGGATGCGTGAACTGCCCCGGCGAGCGCATTGCGCCGCCCGGTATCGCGCCGAAGTGTGCGGACACGAAATCCATGATGCCGAACGAAAGGCATTCCACCTGCGGCAGGGCAGCAATGGCATGCACATCTGCGAGTGCGCCATGCGTTTCGATCAACACATGAACGGGCAAATTCTTGTGGCCATTCTTTTTCGCATGGAGATTGATTACATCGATTGCGCGCGTGACATCGGCAAGGCTGTCGACCTTTGGTACAGCAAGATAGGCTAAACGCTTGAGCGTCGCCTTGTTGCAAATGATCGCGACGTCTTTTTCAAAGCAGGGATGGGTTACATCGTGAATGCGCGCACCGATGCGATTAAATCGGTTGTCGTCGCCGGCAATCAGCGCGGCGACCAGTTTGGCGTGCGCTTCTTCATTGCCTGCGCTGGCGCCGTCTTCGCAGTCGAGCGTGATGTCGAATACGGGACCAAGTTCTTGTTGCAAGGCAATCGATTTATGCATCAGCTTTTCGGAGCCGGCATAGTGATCGCAGACCGGAATCGACACCGGTTTGTGCTTGCCCTGGAATAAAACCTCGGAAGGGTGCATGTGTTGCATGGATCGATGGTGTGCGATGAACGTTCGGACAAGCGGCGGTATTTTGCCACTTGTCCGGCTGTCGGTGAAACTTGGTTCGCGAGGATTAGCCTACGAGGTGCTTCACGCCGTCGCGTTCTTCCATCAGCTCTTTCAGCGTCAGGTTGATACGCTCTTGCGAGAATGTATCAACAGTCAGACCCTGAACGATCTTGTATTCGCCATTCTCGGTCGTGACCGGGAAACCGAACATGGTGTCCTTCGGAATGCCGTAGGAGCCGTCGGACGGGATACCCATCGTGGTCCACTTGCCATTGGTGCCGAGCACCCAGTCACGAACGTGGTCGATGGCTGCATTGGCTGCGGAAGCTGCGGAGGACAGACCGCGTGCTTCGATGATCGCTGCGCCGCGCTTGCCGACGGTAGGCAAGTACACATCCTTGGTCCATGCTTCGTCGTTCACCAGTGCCTTGGCCGGCTGACCGTCGACGGTTGCATGCGTGAAGTCAGCGTACATGGTCGGGGAATGGTTGCCCCATACGCACAGCTTCTCGATCGCGGTGATCGGCTTGCCGACCTTCTGTGCCAACTGGGTCAGAGCGCGGTTGTGGTCAAGGCGCAGCATGGCGGTGAAGTTCTTGGCCGGCAGGTTCGGTGCCGATTTCATCGCGATGTACGCATTGGTATTGGCCGGATTGCCGACGACCAGCACCTTGACGTTGCGCGATGCGACGGCGTCGAGCGCCTTGCCTTGCACCGTGAAAATCTGTGCATTGGCTTCGAGCAGATCCTTGCGCTCCATGCCCGGGCCACGCGGACGTGCGCCGACCAGCAATGCAACGTCGATATCCTTGAATGCAGTCATCGGGTCGCTGTGCGCGGTCATGCCGGCCAGCAGCGGGAATGCGCAGTCATCGATTTCCATCATCACGCCCTTGAGCGCCTTCTGAGCTTTTTCGTCCGGGATTTCCAGCAGTTGCAGGATGACGGGCTGGTCTTTGCCCAGCATGTCGCCGTTGGCGATGCGGAACAGCAGGGAATAGCCGATTTGGCCGGCGGCGCCGGTGACGGCAACACGCATAGGGGCTTTAGCCATGATGAATCTCCAAAGTGGGAAGGGAAAACGGACGAAATTTTATGAAATCTTCTGCGAGCCTGTAATAATACCGTTGAAAGCCCTATGGGCACAGCCGAAATCCCAGTCTCCACCGGGATTGTGCAGAGCAATAACCAAGGGTTCTTGTATGGCTTACATCCAGCAAATGTTGCCCGCGAGTGTAGGCTTACATGATTGCTCTGTCAATGACTATCTTATATCTTATATAAGACATATCACCTAGTAGTTTTTGCTGGACGGCAACCGGGGTTTTGTGGTGAAATCGCTGGTTATGAGCTCCACCCCGACCAATCTGACAAGCAATGGCGCACCTGGTGCAGGGGCGGGGATTTCTGCCTCTGGAAGCTCCCCCACGTTTAGTCCGCTGTATCAGCAGATTAAAGCGCTCATTACGCAGAGCCTTCAATCCGGTGAATGGAAGCCCGGCGAGCTGATTCCGAGTGAGGTCGAGCTCGCCAACCGTTTCAAGGTTAGTCAAGGCACCGTCCGCAAGGCGATTGATGAACTTGCCGCTGAAAACCTGGTGGTGCGCCGTCAGGGTAAGGGTACCTTTGTTGCGACCCATCATGAAGCGCGTGCGCAATACCGATTCTTGAGGCTCATGCCGGATACCGGCGAGCCGCATTACCCCGATAACAAAATCCTGGAAGTCAAGAGACTCAGAGCGCCTGCAGAAGTTGCGCGCCTGCTGGATATCAAATCGGGCGATTCCGTTATTTTCATCAAGCGCGTGCAGTCGTTCGACGGCGCTCCTACCATCATTGAAGAACTCTGGCTTCCGGGCGTTATTTTCAAGGGCCTGACCGTAGAGCGTCTGGTGGAGTACAAGGGGCCCATGTACGGACTGTTCGAAACCGAGTTTGGTACGCGCATGATCCGTGCCGCCGAAAAAATCCGCGCCGTCAGCGCGGACGAAGGCACGGCAGAAATACTGAAAGTCGAGCAGAACACCCCATTATTGAGTGTCGAACGCGTTTCCTACACCTATGGCGACAAGCCGGTGGAGGTGCGTCGCGGTCTCTATTTGACCGATCGCCATCATTATCAAAATGACTTGAGTTAAGAGGCGCAGTCGGGTTTGCAATACGGGATTGCCCCGCTTGACAAACGGATAAAGTGCCCGAAGCGAAGAATACTATTGGTGTGCTGCACAAAATCGGCGAAAATTACGGGATTATTAAGCACAGGGAGGTGTTGTCATGTCTGAAGCCGTGAAAAAAAACCGGCGTCAATTTGGTGTCATGAGCTTTGCTCAGGCCATTCATTATCGGTTACCCCTAGCAGGAATCGTGTCGATTTTGCATCGCGTCAGCGGAATGCTGATGTTTCTGCTGTTGCCCTTCATTCTGTACATGCTCGACAAGAGTCTGACGTCTGAAATCTCCTTTGAATACTTCAAGGGTTACACCTCCCACGTTCTGGTAAAGCTGGCGATTCTGGCATTGGTCTGGGCGTACCTGCATCATTTCTGCGCTGGCTTCCGCCATCTTTTGATGGACTTGCACATGGGCCTTGATAAAGACAGCGCGCGCAAGTCGTCCGTCGCCGTGTTTGCCGTCAGCCTGCCGCTAGCACTACTGGTTGCATTGAAATTGTTCGGAGCTTTCTAAAATGGCAAATAACAACATCGGACCGAAGCGCCTGGTCGTTGGCGCCCACTACGGCATGCGTGACTGGCTTGCGCAACGCGTGACTGCAATCGTAATGGCGCTGTACACCATCATCCTGCTGCTTGCATTCCTGACCGGCAGCCGTTTCAGCTATGAAGGCTGGGCTGGCCTGTTCGCACAGCAATGGTTCAAGATCGCGACCTTCGTTGCCTTCCTCTCGCTGTTCTACCACGCTTGGGTTGGCATGCGTGACATCTGGATGGACTATGTCACCAAGTCGGTCGGTCTTCGTCTCGCATTTCAAGTTGCCACACTCCTGTGGCTGATCGGTTGTGCCGGCTGGGCGGCGCAGATTATCTGGAGAATGTAATCGTGGCAGCAATCAAACAATCTATTCCTGTACGCCGTTTTGATGCGGTGATCGTCGGTGCCGGCGGCTCCGGTATGCGCGCTTCACTGCAACTTGCTGAAGCAGGTCTCAACGTTGCGGTTTTGTCGAAGGTTTTTCCGACCCGTTCGCACACTGTTGCGGCACAAGGCGGTATCGGCGCTTCCCTTGGTAACATGTCGGAAGATAACTGGTACTGGCACATGTTCGACACCGTCAAGGGTTCGGATTACCTCGGCGACCAGGACGCAATCGAATTCATGTGCCGTGAAGCACCGAAGGTCGTGTACGAGCTGGAACATTTCGGCATGCCGTTCGACCGCAATCCCGATGGGACGATTTACCAGCGTCCGTTCGGTGGCCACACCGCCAACTTCGGCGAAAAGCCGGTGCAACGCGCCTGTGCTGCCGCCGACCGTACCGGTCACGCACTGCTGCACACGCTGTATCAGCGCAATGTGCGCGCCAAGACCCATTTCTTCGTCGAGTGGATGGCAATCGACCTGATCCGTGATCAGGATGGCGACATCCTCGGCGTTGTTGCGCTGGAAATGGAAACCGGCGATGTGATGATTCTCGAAGCGAAGACCACCTTGTTCGCCACTGGCGGCGCTGGCCGTATCTTCGCCGCTTCGACCAACGCATTCATCAATACCGGCGACGGTATGGGCATGGCCGCGCGTGCTGGCCTGCCGCTGCAGGACATGGAATTCTGGCAGTTTCACCCGACCGGCGTGTCCGGCGCGGGCGTGCTGATCACCGAAGGCGTGCGCGGCGAGGGCGGTATTCTGATTAACTCCAACGGCGAACGTTTCATGGAGCGCTATGCGCCGACGCTGAAGGATCTGGCGCCGCGTGACTTCGTTTCGCGATCGATGGACCAGGAAATCAAGGAAGGACGCGGCTGCGGTCCGAACAAGGATCACGTGCTGCTGGATCTGCGTCACATCGGCGCCGACACCATCAAGAAGCGCCTGCCGTCGATTCTGGAAATCGGTCACAAGTTTGCCAACGTTGATGCGACAAAGGAACCGATTCCGGTTGTTCCGACCATTCACTACCAGATGGGCGGCATCCCGACGAACATCAACGGGCAAGTTGTGGCACCGAAGAACGGCAATCCGAAAGAAGTCGTCAACGGCATGTATGCGATCGGCGAATGCGCCTGCGTTTCGGTCCACGGCGCGAACCGCCTTGGCACCAACTCGCTGCTCGACCTGGTGGTGTTCGGCCGTGCCGCAGGCAACCACATCGTGGCACAAAACCTGAAGCAGAAAAACCACAAGCCGCTGCCGGAAGGTGCCGCTGACCGCGCAATGGAGCGCCTTGCACGTCTGGAAACCAGCACTGGTTCCGAGCGCGTGCAGGATGTCGCCAACGCGATACGCTCCACCATGCAGCAATACTGCGGCGTGTTCCGTACCGACGAACTCCTGCAGACCGGCTACAAGAAGATCATGGAACTCGATGAGCGTCGCAAGCATGTTGCGTTCAAAGACAAGTCGAAGGTGTTCAACACCGCGCGCGTTGAAGCACTTGAACTGGACAACCTGATCGAAACTGCGAAGGCAACCATCACATCGGCGGCAGCACGCAAGGAATCGCGCGGCGCACATGCGCATCGTGACTACGAGAAGCGTGACGACGAAAACTGGATGAAGCACACGCTGTGGTTCTCCGAAGGCAATCGCCTCGACTACAAGCCGGTCAACACCCAACCGCTGACCGTTGAAACCTTCAAGCCTAAAGCACGTACTTTCTAAGGTAAGAACATGGCACGTACTCTCAAATTTCAAATTTATCGCTTTGATCCGGACAAGGATGCCAAGCCATACATGCAAGACCTGACAGTCGAACTGCAGGACACCGACAAAATGCTGCTGGATGCATTGCAGCGTATCAAGGCCGACGTGGATGATTCCCTGGCGTTGCGCCGCTCCTGCCGCGAAGGTGTATGCGGTTCGGACGCCATGAACATCAATGGCAAGAATGGCCTGGCCTGCACCACTAACTTGAACGAACTGACCGAACCGATCGTGCTGCGCCCGTTGCCGGGTCTGCCGGTCATCCGCGACCTGATCGTGGACATGACGCAGTTCTTCAAGCAGTACCATTCGATCAAGCCGTACCTGGTTAACGACACGATTCCTCCTGAGAAAGAGCGTCTGCAGACCCCGGATGAGCGTGAAGAACTCGACGGTCTGTATGAGTGTATTCTGTGCGCTTGCTGCTCGACTTCCTGCCCGTCGTTCTGGTGGAATCCGGACAAGTTCGTCGGCCCGGCCGGTTTGCTGCAGGCATACCGTTTCATTGCCGACAGTCGCGATCACGCTACCAATGAACGCTTGGACAATCTGGAAGATCCGTATCGCTTGTTCCGTTGCCACACGATCATGAATTGCGTCGACGTTTGCCCGAAGGGTTTGAACCCGACGCGCGCCATCGGCAAGATCAAGGAACTAATGGTTCGCCGCGCAGTGTAAGTGTTATGCAAGGGCGGGAGTGCATACTGCTCCCGCCTTATTCCACGAGCCATCCGGAAATCCTTCCTGTGGGCTCCTGAAATAGAGTGAATGAGGAATTATGTCTGCAAGTCATCAAGCTGATCCGGTTAAACGTGCCCGTCTGCGCTGGCGCGCTCGTCGCGGTCTGCTGGAGAACGACCTGATCGTGACGCGTTTCCTGGACGCACACGAAGCTACCTTGACTGACGAAGAGGTGGATGCATTTTCTCGCCTGATGGACTTGGCGGATAACGAATTGATGGACCTGCTGCTCGCTCGCAAGGAGCCTTCGGGCGATGCGGATTTGCCGCATATCCATGCGCTGCTGGTAAGGTTGAGGACCGCCTGAAGCAAGCATCATCGGTTTTTTGTTTTTCTTTTTTTTAACAATCGACTCACCCCTCCTCATTTAGAAGGAAGAGCCATGACCAACTCTGATACCAAAGCAACGCTGTCGTTCTCCGACGGTTCCCCGTCCCTGGATCTGCCCATCTACAAAGGTTCGATTGGCCCTGATGTCATTGACATCCGTAAACTGTATGGCGCGACCGGTAAGTTCACTTACGATCCTGGTTTCATGTCGACCGCAGCATGTAATTCGTCGATTACTTACATCGACGGCGACAAGGGCGAGTTGCTCTACCGCGGCTTTCCGATCGAGCAGTTGGCGGTCAATTGCGACTTCCTTGAGACCTGCTATCTGCTGTTGAACGGCGAACTTCCGAACGCAGCGCAGAAGGCAAAATTCGTCAGCACCGTGACCAATCACACGATGGTGCACGAGCAAATGCAATTCTTCTTCCGCGGTTTCCGTCGTGACGCGCACCCGATGTCGGTTCTGGTCGGTACTGTCGGCGCGCTGTCGTCGTTCTATCACGACTCGCTCGACATCAACGATCCGCATCACCGCGAAGTGTCGGCAATCCGTCTGATCGCAAAGCTGCCGACACTGGTCGCCATGTCGTACAAGTACTCCGTCGGCCAACCATTCGTGTATCCGCGCAACGACCTGTCGTACAGCGCAAACTTTATGCGCATGATGTTCTCTACGCCGTGTGAAGAGTACAAAGTCAACGACGTGCTGGTTCGTGCGCTTGACCGCATCCTGATTCTGCACGCCGATCACGAGCAAAATGCATCCACCTCGACCGTGCGTCTCGCCGGTTCCTCCGGTGCCAATCCGTTCGCTTGTATCGCAGCCGGTATCGCCTGTCTGTGGGGCCCGGCGCACGGTGGCGCGAACGAGGCAGCGCTCAACATGCTGGAAGACATCCAGCGCGACGGTGGACTCGAGCGTATCGGGGAATTTATCGCCAAGGTCAAGGACAAGAATTCGAACGTCAAGCTGATGGGCTTCGGTCACCGTGTCTACAAGAATTACGACCCGCGTGCCAAGCTGATGCGTGAAACCTGCCACGAAGTGCTTACCGAACTCGGTCTGCACGATGATCCGCTGTTCAAGCTCGCCATGGCGCTGGAAAAGATTGCGCTCGAAGATGACTACTTCGTGCAGCGCAAGCTCTACCCGAACGTCGACTTCTACTCCGGCATCGTGCAACGCGCGCTTGGCATCCCGGTCTCGCTGTTCACCGGCATCTTCGCGATGGCTCGCACCGTCGGCTGGATCGCTCAGTGGAACGAAATGATTTCGGATCCGGAGCAGAAGATCGGTCGTCCGCGCCAGTTGTTTGTCGGGTCGCCGCGGCGCGACGTGACACCGATGGCTAAGCGCGGCTGATTTACTCAGAACCAGACGCCACATCTGTAGCAAAAAACCCGCGGTCGACGCAAGTCTCCGCGGGTTTTTCATTGTGTGGCAGCAGAGCGGCTTACTGCGTTTCAGCACCGCAGAAGTAAAAGACGTCCTTCAATGGCAGGCCAATCAGTGTGAAGAATAATGCTCTATCAACAAAGTTGCCGCTCAGCGCGCAACAAAATGGATAGAGCGGAGGGCAAACGTTTTTGCGCGCCACGTTGACCGCTATAAATATGTTATGCTCCCGTTCGTAACACTTCAGGTCTCGTAGCCCTTCCCCCACAACTTGATGTGCGATCCGCTAACCGGTCAGGCCGTGTCGCGGAAGGTTAGATTAACCCGCTAATCTCGCGAAACGCGAAGAAAGGTGAGCAAGATGATGCAGCAGCAGTTCTCCAACTCCTATTTGTTTGGAGGCAACGCGCCGTATGTAGAAGAATTGTACGAAGCGTACCTCAACAATCCCGGTTCCGTTCCCGACAATTGGCGCGCGTATTTCGACGCGATGCAAAACGTTCCTGCCGTTGATGGAACGAACAAGCCGGACGTTGCGCACGCGCCAGTCATTGCTTCGTTCGCTGAACGTGCCAAGCATGGGCCGATCCGCACAGTTACCGCCTCTTCGGATGTAGAAATGGGGCGCAAGCGCGTCGCCGCGACCCAATTGATCGCTGCGCACCGATACCTCGGCAATCGCTGGGCAAACCTCGATCCGCTGCAGCGCCAGGAACGCCCGAATATCCCCGAGTTGGACCCGAGCTTCTACGGTTTTGCCGATGCTGACATGGACATCGTGTTCAACATCAGCAACACCTACTTTGGTGCTGAAACCGCTTCGCTGCGCGACTTGCTCCAAGCATTGCGTGACACGTATTGCCGTTCGATCGGCGCCGAATTCATGTACGTCAGCGACCCTGCGCAAAAACGCTGGATTCAAGAGCGTCTGGAATCGGTTCGCTCCACCCCGAATTTCTCGCCCGAGAAGAAAAAACATATTCTCGACCGCCTGACAGCGGCCGAAGGTCTCGAGCGCTACCTGCATACCCGTTACGTCGGTCAGAAGCGTTTTTCGCTCGAAGGTGGCGAAAGCTTCATCGCCTCGCTGGACGAAACGATCCAGCGCGCAGGTGACAAGGGTGTCCAGGAAATCGTGATCGGTATGGCTCACCGTGGCCGTCTCAACGTTCTGGTCAATACCCTTGGCAAGATGCCACAGGATCTGTTTGCCGAATTTGAAGGCAAACATGCTGATGATCTGCCAGCCGGTGACGTGAAATACCACCAAGGCTTCTCGTCCGATATCTCCACGCCGGGCGGCCCGGTTCACCTGTCGCTGGCCTTCAATCCATCGCACCTCGAAATCGTCAACCCGGTGGTCGAAGGTTCGGTCAAGGCGCGCATGGAGCGCCGCGGTGACAAGGATGGCTCGCAAGTCATGCCGATTCTGGTGCACGGCGATGCCGCCTTTGCAGGTCAAGGCGTTGTCATGGAAACCCTGAACCTGGCGCAAACGCGCGGCTATGGTACGGGTGGCACGGTGCACATCGTGATCAACAACCAGATCGGTTTCACCACTTCTGACCCGCGTGATTCGCGCTCGACGCTTTACTGCTCGGACGTGGTCAAGATGATCGAAGCACCGGTGCTGCACGTCAATGCCGATGATCCGGAAGCAGTCGTGCTGGCTACCCAAATTGCGCTCGACTATCGCCTTGAGTTCAAGAAAGACATCGTTGTCGACATCATTTGCTTCCGCAAACTCGGCCACAACGAGCAAGATACCCCCGCACTCACGCAGCCGTTGATGTACAAGAAGATCGGCCAGCACCCGGGTACGCGCAAGCTGTATGCGGACAAGCTTGCAGCGCAAGGCACGATTGCGGCAGATGCGGGCGATGCAATGGTCAAGGCCTATCGCGACGCGATGGACGCTGGCAAGCATACCGTCGATCCGGTTATCTCCAATTTCAAGAGTAAGTACGCTGTTGACTGGATGCCGTTCCTCAACCGCAAGTGGACCGACGCGGCGGACACGGCTGTGCCGCTTGCCGAACTGAAGCGATTGGCGACACGCGTTACAACCGTCCCAGAAAACCTCAAGCCGCATCCGCTGGTTGAGAAAGTCCTTGCTGATCGTGCCGCAATGGGCCGTGGTGAGCTGAACCTTGACTGGGGCATGGGCGAGCACCTCGCCTACGCATCGCTGGTTTCATCCGGCTACGCAGTCCGCCTGACCGGCCAGGATGCAGGCCGCGGTACTTTCGTGCACCGTCATGCTGTGATCCATGATCAAAAGCGCGAGCGTTGGGATGCAGGTACTTATATTCCGCTGCAGAACGTTTCGGAAAATCAGGCGCCGTTCAACGTGATCGACTCCGTGCTGTCCGAAGAAGCCGTTCTCGGTTTTGAATACGGCTACTCGACTGCAGAGCCGAACACGCTGACGATCTGGGAAGCGCAATTTGGCGATTTCGCCAACGGTGCGCAAGTCGTGATCGACCAGTTCATCAGCTCCGGCGAAGTGAAGTGGGGCCGCGCATCGGGTCTCGTCATGATGCTGCCGCACGGTTACGAAGGCCAGGGTCCGGAACACTCGTCCGCTCGCCTGGAACGTTATCTGCAACTGTGCGCGGACAACAACATGCAGGTTGTTCAGCCGACGACCGCTTCACAGATCTTCCACCTGCTGCGCCGTCAGATGATCCGTCTGTTCCGCAAGCCGCTGGTCATCATGACGCCGAAGTCGCTGCTGCGTAACAAGGATGCCGGTTCGCCGCTGTCCGAACTGGCGAAGGGTTCGTTCCAGACCGTTATCGGTGAAGTCGACGAGAAAATCGATCCGAAGAAGGTCAAGCGCGTTTTGGCTTGCTCGGGCAAGGTCTACTACGACCTGGTCAACGCACGCAAGGAACGCGGCGCGTCGGATATCGCCATCATCCGCGTCGAACAGTTGTATCCGTTCCCGCACAAGGCATTTGCCACAGAACTCAAGAAGTTCCCGAACCTGGCAGAACTGGTGTGGACGCAGGACGAGCCGCAAAACCAGGGCCCGTGGTTCCAGATTCAGCACAATATTTTCGAGAATCTGGACGATGGACAGAAACTGGCATATGCAGGCCGTCCGGCCAGCGCATCGCCTGCTGTCGGCTACTACGACAAGCACTATGCGCAGCAAAAGGCATTGATCGACACCGCGTTCTCGAAGCTCAAGGGCTTCGTCCTGACCAAATAAAGACCCGACGGCGCGCTAGAAACTGGCGCGCCGCACGAACAAACCGAAACGGAGAGTTACATGGCAATTATTGAAGTGAAAGTTCCGCAACTGTCGGAATCCGTCGCCGAAGCAACCCTGCTGCAGTGGCACAAGAAAGTGGGCGAAGCTGTCGCCCGTGATGAAAACCTGATCGATATCGAGACCGACAAGGTCGTTCTCGAATTGCCGGCCCCCGATGGCGGCGTGATCGTTGAGCTGATCAAGGGCGACGGTAGCACAGTCGTCGCCGGCGAAATCATCGCCAAGATCGATACCGAAGCTAAGGCAGGCGCCGTTGCCGCTCCTGCTGCTGCAGCCGCTCCCACCGCAGCGCCGGCCAAGGCCGCCGATCCGGTCGCCGCCGCGATTTCAGCACTTGCATCGAACGCTTCAAGCGGCGTTGCCATGCCTGCTGCCGCGAAAATGCTGGCAGACAATAACATGTCCACTTCCCAAGTCGCTGGCACCGGCAAGGACGGCCGTGTCACCAAGGGCGACGTGATCAACGCGCTGCAGAAGCCTGCAACACCCGCAGCTGCGCCGGCTGCTGCTGCGAAGCCGGCATTGCAACAGATTGCCGCTCCGGTCGGTGTCAACCTTGCAAACCGCCCGGAAGAACGGGTGCCGATGAGTCGTCTGCGTGCCCGAATCGCTGAGCGTCTGGTGCAGTCGCAATCGACCAACGCGATCCTGACGACGTTTAATGAAGTGAACATGCAGCCGGTGATCGACCTGCGCAACAAGTACAAGGACAAGTTCGAAAAGGAGCACGGCGTCAAGCTCGGCTTCATGTCCTTCTTCGTTAAGGCTGCTGTTGCCGCACTGAAGAAATATCCGATCATCAATGCATCGGTTGACGGTAACGACATCGTGTATCACGGTTACTTCGACATCGGTATCGCGGTCGGCTCGCCGCGCGGTCTGGTTGTACCGATCCTGCGCGACGCCGATCAAATGTCAATCGCCGATATTGAAAAGAAGATTGCCGAATTCGGTTCCAAAGCTAAGGACGGCAAGCTGACCCTGGATGACTTGACCGGCGGCACCTTCTCGATTTCCAATGGCGGCACCTTTGGTTCCATGCTGTCTACGCCGATCATCAACCCGCCGCAATCCGCCATTCTCGGCGTGCACGCGACCAAAGACCGTGCTGTAGTGGAAAACGGCCAGGTCGTGGTACGTCCGATGAACTATCTGGCCATGTCCTACGACCACCGCATCATCGACGGCCGTGAGGCCGTGCTCGGCCTGGTCGCAATGAAGGAAGCGCTGGAAGATCCGGCACGCCTGCTGCTGGACCTGTAAAAAAGTCATGTGACACGCTCACGGAGCCGGGAGACATCCCGCTCCGTGAGCCATGTCTATTCTGCGGCGAAATCGGTTAAGAACAAGGTTACGAATATGTCGAAAAATTTTGATGTGGTTGTCATCGGCGGCGGTCCCGGTGGCTATATCGCAGCGATCCGCGCTGCGCAATTGGGCTTCAGCACGGCGTGCATCGACGAATGGAAAAATGCGAAGAACGGCCCTGCGCCCGGCGGCACCTGCACCAACGTCGGTTGCATCCCTTCCAAGGCACTGCTGCAATCGTCCGAGCATTACGAGCATGCAGGCCATACATTTGCCGAGCATGGCATTGAGGTCAAGGGTCTTGGCCTGAACGTCGGCCAGATGCTTGCACGCAAGGAAACCATCGTCAAACAGAACAACGACGGTATCCTGTATTTGTTCAAGAAAAACAAGGTTACCTTTTTCCACGGCCGCGGTTCCTTCGTGAAGGCAGACGCTGGCGGCTACGAAATCAAAGTCGCAGGCACATCGGAAGAAACCATTACCGGCAAACATATTGTCGTTGCCACCGGCTCGAATGCGCGCGCACTGCCGAATGCGCCGTTCGACGAAAAATTGATCTTGTCCAATACCGGCGCCCTTGCCATCGATGCAGTGCCGAAGAAACTCGGCGTGATCGGTGCCGGCGTCATCGGCCTGGAAATGGGCAGCGTCTGGCGTCGCCTCGGCTCGGAAGTCACCGTGCTGGAAGCGCTGCCAAGCTTCCTGGGTGCAGTCGATGAGCAGATCGCCAAGGAAGCACACAAGCTGTTCACCAAGCAGGGGTTGGCGATCAACCTCGGCGTGAAAATCGGCTCGATTGCGGCCGGCAAAAAAGATGTCACGGTTGAATATACCGATGACAAAGGCAATGCGCAGAAGGCAGTCTTTGACAAGCTGATCGTGTCGATCGGCCGCGTGCCGAACACCATCGGTTTGAATGCCGAAGGCGTCGGCCTCAAGCTCGATGAGCGCGGTTTCATTGCCGTCGACGGCGACTGCAAAACCAATCTGCCAAACGTATGGGCAGTGGGTGATGTGGTGCGCGGACCGATGCTGGCGCACAAGGCAGAGGAAGAAGGCGTTGCCGTCGCCGAGCGTATCGCCGGCCAACACGGCCATGTGAACTTCAATACAATTCCCTGGGTCATATATACATCCCCGGAAATCGCTTGGGTCGGCAAGACCGAGCAGCAATTGAAGGCGGAAGGTGTTGCCTACAAGGTCGGCACTTTCCCGTTCATGGCCAACGGTCGTGCGCGTGCACTGGGCGATACGAACGGTATGGTGAAGTTCCTGGCTGATGCCAAGAGTGACGAAATCCTCGGCGTGCATATCATCGGACCGATGGCTTCTGAGTTGATCTCGGAAGCGGTCGTCGCGATGGAATTCCGTGCATCGTCAGAAGACATCGCACGCATCTGCCATGCTCATCCGTCCCTGTCCGAGGCAACCAAGGAAGCCGCACTCGCGGTCGACAAGAGGGCCCTCAATTTCTAGGAGCTGATATGCGTTACTTGATCCTGTTGCTGCCGATGGCAATTGCTTCATGTGCAACGACGGGATCAAGCGGCGGCGTTGTCAATATTGAGACCGCAGCGCAAGGGCACGCATTGACAGGCGCTAATTGCACGGTTACTACCAATGCTGGCAGCTGGAACATTGTCACGCCGGCTTCTGTAGCAGTCGGTAGCGCGAATGGCGATCTTCGGGTGATCTGCAACAAGTCCGGTTTTCGGACGTCCGAGATGGTATTCCGGCCATCAACGCCATTTGGCTCCAGTGTCGGATTGGGGGCCGGGGGCGGTGGCGGAAATGTCGGTATCGGCGTTGGTCTGAATTTTCCGATCAGCTTGGGCGGTGGCAGCTATCCGTCGCGCGTCACGGTTGAGCTGAATCCGCAGTGAATCGTGCTCGAGGCAAGGCCGTCGTTTCATTAGAAAACGGGCATAATCTGCATTAATTGCCCCGTAGAATCAAATATCAGCAGGAATGGGCGAGCAAGTCTCGCCCATTTTCATGTATGTGCCGATCAGCGGCATACGCGCCGCGACAGTAAAGGCAGCAACAAGTGAAACAACAGAGTATGAATGTCAGGGAGTTTTACCAGCACGCGCTATCGCAACGCGGCTACCAGTCGGATGAGGCGCAGCGCCGAGCGGTGGAACGTCTGCAGCAATCGTACGACGATTGGGTCGCTTACAAGTCGCAGCGCTCCAGCAAACTCAAGCGCCTGATCACTCGCCCTGAAGTGCCGCGCGGGCTCTACATGTGGGGTGGGGTAGGCCGTGGCAAGTCCTTTTTGATGGATAGCTTCTTTTCGGTCGTACCGGTCGTGCGCAAGACGCGTTTGCACTTTCATGAATTCATGCGCGGGGTCCACCGTCAACTCGACGACCTGAAAGGGGTTGCTGACCCTCTAGACGAAGTTGCGCGTCGGATTGCCAAGAAATATCGCTTGATTTGCTTTGACGAATTTCATGTCTCGGATATTGCCGATGCCATGATCTTGTATAACTTGCTCAAGGCACTGTTCGATAACGGCGTATCGTTCGTGATGACCTCGAATTACGTACCGGATGCGCTGTATCCCGATGGCTTGCATCGGGACCGCATTCTTCCCGCGATCTCCTTGCTCAAGGATAAGCTAGACATACTGAACGTTGATGCAGGCCTGGATTATCGGAAAAGGGTACTCGAACAAGTCGAGGCCTATCATACGCCGCTGGGTGCTGCGGCTGACCAGGCATTGCGTACGGCTTTTGCCAACATTGCCGAAACTGCCGACGAAGACCCGCGCATTCACATTGAATCTCGCGAGATTAAGGCGCTGCGTCGTGCTGGCGGCGTCGTCTGGTTTGACTTCGCCACGCTTTGCGGCGGCCCGCGCTCGCAGAATGATTATCTTGAAATTGCCAGCCGATTTCATACGGTGGTCTTGTCGAGCGTACCACGCATGTCGGCAGCAATGTCATCCGAGGCCCGACGGTTTACGTGGTTGATTGATGTTCTGTACGACCATAAGGTCAAGCTGTTAATGTCGGCGGATGCTGAGCCCGATCAGCTTTATACGCAAGGAATGCTCGCCAACGAGTTTCATCGCACTGTCTCGCGCATTATTGAAATGCAGTCGTCCGAATACATGGAAAGCGAGCGACGTGATGTCGCTGGATCGATTGCATGAGAGGGCACATGATTAACCGCACGTTAATTGAAGCCAGGCGCGCCAGGCGAGTCGGAATGGCCTGCATTTGCAAACTCTGCGTGTCGATCATCGTCGCGATGCACGTTCCTTACCTCTATGCGCAGCAAGTCGCTTCTGATGCCGCTAGTACAAGCGTGACACAATCTAATCCGAGTGCAATTAAATCAGTCGAGGATGCAGAAGCAGCATTGATCAAGGCGGCCGAGATGCGCGCTGAAATTGAAGCGCGTCATGCTGAGGAAAAACATGCATGTCTGCCGAAGTTCTTCGCCACATCGTGCATCGATGCGGCAAAGGAGCGGCGGCGCAAGGAGTTGATGCAACTGAGATCGGTTGAAGTTGAGGCGCATACCCTCAAAAGGCATGCACGTGTTGAGGAGCGGGATCGCGCGCTTACCGACCGGCGGGCAAAAGAGGAGGTCAAACGACAGGAGCGTCTGCAGGTGCACGAGTCAGACGCCACTCCATCTGCCGTTGACCGCAAGGAAGAACCTTCTACACCGATCTTGCGAGATGAGCCTCGTGCGAATGTACATGACCGCACAGAAAAAAAAGAAGCGCGCCTGAAAGCAATTCGGGCAAAAGAAGCATCTAAACCGGAACAGCGTGCCAAAAAAGTAGCTGCTTATGAAAAAAAAGGGCAGGTAGCGTCCAAGCGTCAACAGCAGATAAAAGACAATAAAGCGGGAAAAGAAAAGAAGCGGCAAATGAAAGCCGTCCGTGCCGTGGCAGTACCCTAATCAGATTGGTCTTTCGCGTCGTAGTACAGCGTATCGGCTTGGAACGGAAACGTGACAAGACCGCTTCAGACCGCGCGCTTCATTTTGCCTACGGTGTAGCCTTTCGCCTCTGAGGGCGGCTCGACTAGCTTGACGATAGCGAGGGTACAGTTGTCGCCGCTGTTGTTCGTGGTGCGTTCACGAGCCTTGTTGATCAGCATTTCCGATGCCTGACGCGGTGAATTCATTGCAAGCGCAGCACCCAATTCTGCATCGGAGAAATAATGCCAGAGGCCGTCGGTGCAGAGCAGAAATGCGTCCCCGGCCTTAAGGCCATCATGACGGCGCAGGGTAACGGTCAATTCTTGGTCGTGGGAACCCAGGGCATTGACCAGTACATTGGAAAGTCGATGGTCCCGCGCTTCTTCACGTGACAGCTTGCCTTTCTTTACAAGCATTTCAACGTAAGAGTGATCAATGGTCCGTTCAGCGCAATTCGGGCCATCGAATCGGTATAAGCGCGAATCCCCGACATGAGCCCAGAATGCACATTTGTCAGGCGTAATGACCAAGATAACCAATGTACTATGTGGCTGCTTTTCGGATGAAAACGCAGTGAGCTTAATGATGGTGTGTGCGTCATGCGCAATCGTCTCAATCAGCTTTCCCACATCGTCGGTTTGCGGAGAAAAGAGGTCGAATGCCTGTTTGGCAGTGCGGATGACCTGCTCGGCGGCGAGTGCGCCGCCACTCATTCCCCCCATGCCGTCCGCAACCACCGCCATGATATAGCCCGGGGCTCGAGGTGCGGCAAATAATGCCGTTCGATCTTGTTGTTCCGTGCGATCGCCAAGATGTTGCCCTGTGCCTGCTTCGATCTTGTATTGGCTCATAGGTCTGGGTGGATTAAACTGCTGTGTGGCAAAAATTATTGCATGCGACAAAGTGCAGCGCTGTATTTGTAGGCATTTGTTACAGCTCTTAATAATTGTTCATAATACAAGTGCTCAACGGTATTGTTGTATTGGTGCATAAATAACGCGCCGGTAGCCAGAAATCCGCTGCACTATGGGCCCGTCGGGGTAGTGCGCTAGGCACCTGCAGCGTTCGCTCTTAAAATATAGACCTATTACTGCCTTCATCAATGTGACCATGATCCCATCGGAAGAAATACAGCGAAGAATCGTCGAGCTGGAGGTCGAGCATCGCGATTTGGACGCGGTCATTGACTTATTGACCAATGACGTACTACATGACGAACTCCAGTTGCGCCGTTTGAAAAAGCGCAAATTGCAGCTCAAGGATCATATAACATTGCTGAAAATGCAACTAATTCCTGACATTCCCGCATAATCTTTAGGGGCACGGGGGATTTCCTTCGCAAGCCAGCCGCTTTGACAGACAACACCGCATCTCCAGTTGCACCTGGTGCCCAAGACGCCGACATAGAAAAGTTATTTGACGCAGATGGCCCGCTAAGCCAGGCGGTCGGTGGTTTTCGACCGCGCCAGTCGCAAACCGAAATGGCGAAGGCAATTGCGTCCGCCATTACCTCTCAACAGACGTTGATCGCTGAAGCCGGTACCGGTACCGGCAAGACCTTCGCTTATCTTGTGCCTGCGCTGTTATGGGGGGGCAAGGTGATACTTTCGACCGGAACCAAGAATCTTCAGGACCAGTTGTACCTGCGCGATATTCCCACAGTGCGCAAAGCATTGAACGCGCCGGTATCAGTCGCTCTATTGAAGGGACGCGCCAACTATCTCTGTCATTATCATCTGGAGCGCACGCTGCAAAATGGCCGCCTGACATCACGGGATGACGTCGGGTATTTGCGCGACATTTCGAGGTTTGTCAAAACAACCGGAACGGGCGACAAAGCAGAACTCTCAAAGGTCCCTGAATCCGCGCTTGTGTGGAATCTTGTAACGTCGACGCGCGATACCTGCCTCGGCGCAGAATGCCAGTACTATCAGGACTGCTTCGTCATGAAAGCGCGCAAGGAAGCCCAGCAAGCGGATGTTGTTGTGGTCAACCACCATTTGTTCTTTGCCGACGTCGCACTGAAGGACACGGGCGTTGCCGAGTTGCTTCCCTCTGCAAATACAATCATCTTCGACGAAGCACATCAGTTGCCGGAAACGGCAACCTTGTTTTTTGGTGAGACGGTTTCCACTTCTCAGGTGCTGGAGCTTTGCCGAGATGTGCTGGCTGAGGGCTTGGCCAACGCGCGTGACGGTGCCGACTGGCCAAAACTTGTATCCACAGTCGAGCGCGCCGCGCGCGATTTGCGTCTCGCATTTCCGCAGGACGTGGTACGTCTTGCGATCAACCAGATTGCGCCATCTAGTATCTTCTTCCCGGCGCTGGAAAAACTGCAGGAAGAGCTGCAGGCAATGAGTGCCGTACTGGAAAAGCAGGCCGAACGGGCCGAGACAATCGAGCAGTGCAGGGCGAGGACCATCGAGCTGATGGACAAGCTATCAAAATGGGATAGCGCGCGCGCAAAGGGAAATGACAGCGCAAGTCCCGATCAAGAGCGCGTACTGTGGGTTGAGGCGTTTTCGTCGTCGTTGCAACTGCATCAGACACCGCTGTCGATCGCGCCTATCTTCAGCAAGCAGCGCGAAGGAACGCCGCGCGCATGGATCTTTACTTCTGCCACCCTTGCCGTAAAGAATGACTTCAATCATTACACTTCCCAAATGGGCTTGTGGAATGAAATCGCCCGTTCTTGGCCGAGCCCGTTTGACTACGATCAGCAAGGGTTGCTTTATGTGCCGGAAAACATGCCGCAGCCCAATTCGCTCGACTATACCGATGCAGTTGTCGATGCGGCATTGCCGGTGATCGAAGCCGCCGGCGGACGCGCCTTTTTGCTCTGCACCACAATACGCGCTGTCAATCGCGCAGCAGAGCGGCTGCGCGAGATCTTTGAAAAACGGAAATTACCGTTTCCCTTAATGGTGCAGGGAGAGGCTGGTCGTACAGAATTGCTTGACCGGTTTCGCAATGCCGGAAACGCCGTGCTGATTGGCAGCCAGAGCTTCTGGGAAGGTGTCGATGTGCGCGGCGAAGCACTCTCTCTGGTCATTATCGACAAGTTGCCGTTTTCGCCGCCCGACGATCCGGTACTTGCTGCTCGTATTGAAGCCCTGGAGCGAAAGGGGCTGAATGGCTTTGTGCATCACCAGCTTCCGGAAGCGATTATCAATCTCAAGCAGGGCGCAGGCCGCTTGATCCGTGATGAAACCGACCGTGGCGTGCTGATGATCTGTGATCCTCGATTGATCTCAAAGCCTTATGGTCGACGTATTTGGCAAAGCCTGCCGCCTTTCAAGCGAACCAGGGATGCGGCGGTCGTACGGGGATTTTTTGGTGATCAGGACATCGGTGCGCCGCAGCGAGAATCGGCTGATACTGCGTCGGATTGAATTGGCAGCAAGCTTTGCGGCGATGAAAATATAGGGGATAGTGGCTATACTGATGCTGCTTGACTGTATCGATCGTGGCAGTTGGTCTCACTGCAAACTTGTTCAAATCAGCTTTTGAAGAGATTACATGACTGAACCTGTCGTTTCATTGATGCCAGTACGTCCGGCGGAGCTCGCTGTTGGCAAGCCCTTGCAGCAGTCGATCTATGACTGGCACGGAAACTTGCTCTTGGCCGCAGGTTGTGTCATTGAAAGCCGGGACCAGCTCGCAGGTCTTGTCGGCAGCGGCTTTATTCAGGATTCGGCGTGGGACTTGAATCCGAAGCCGTCCAGTCCGCCACTCACGGCGGCTTCGCTGCGCCGACCAGGCGCAGCACCCGAACCGGCTGCCGAGGACGCAAACACCAGCAAGGAAGTTATCGTCGGCATGGATGATGTGCGATGGTATGTCGGTGAAACCTTATACCTGCAGTTGATTGATAATCCAGCGGTTCGCTATACCGTTCGCCTGATCGGCTTCGTCAAGAACAAGACGGTATCCATTTCAGCCCCGACAGTCGATGGAAAGCTGGAATTTGTGCGAGACGGTCAGACGTTTATCGTTCGCGCTTTTTCAGGGAAGAAGGCCTACGCGTTCGTGGCTGCGGCGTTGAAGTCGGTACATTCACCGTATCCCTATTTGCATCTCTCTTATCCTAAGGAAGTGCGTTGCACCGTGGTGCGGCGCGGCGTCCGGGCGGATGTGAAAATTATTGCCTCGGTTTCGCTGGAAAATCCCGATCGCACCGGTGCCGCGACGCTTACAGACCTCAGCATGGGAGGCACTTCCGGCACGATCAAGCAGATGCTTGGAAAGAAAGGTGAGGAAGGGCAGATTAAATTCAAGGTCGAGGCCGCTGGCCAGGATGAGTTCCTCAATTTGAAGATGATTTTGCGATCAGTCGCTCCTTCGGAAAACGGCGAAGGCTTCAAGCATGGATTCGAATTTGTGGATGTCTCCATTCACGACCGATTGATTCTATCGGCATTTGTCCATCAGACGCTTGCCGAGGGAGCATAGCGAAAATCCCTCCTGCCAAATCTATTGGCAGGAGAGTGCTTGTCGCGCCTATTTCTGAGGTTGAATTACAACTTTACCGGTCACCTTGCGGGCGGCCATATCATTTAACGCACGAGGCGTTTCTGCGAGTGCATAGCGGCCAGAGATGTGCGGCCTGATCTTCCCTTCGGCCATCCAACCCATGAGCTGCTGCATTGCGGCCAAATTAGATTTTGGTTCGCGCTTTGCGAATTCGCCCCAGAAGACACCGACCAGCGACGCCCCCTTCAAAAGCGGCAGATTCAATGGCAGTTTCGGAATTTCGCCGTTCGCAAAACCAATCACGAGATAGCGTCCGCGCCATGCGATGGAGCGGAATGCGGGCTCTGCATAAATGCCGCCGACCGGATCGTAAATAACATCCGGTCCCTTGCCATCGGTCGCCGCTTTGATGGCTTCACGCAAATCTTGCGTGCTGTAGTTAATGGTCGCATCGGCGCCATGATCCTTGCAGACTGCAAGCTTTTCGTCTGAGGATGCCGCAGCGATCACGCGTGCGCCGAGCGCTTTGCCGATTTCGATCGCTGCAAGGCCCACGCCGCCCGCAGCGCCGAGAACCAGCATGGTTTCGCCCGCTTTCAATTGCGCTCGATCGACAACCGCATGATGCGAGGTACCGTAGGTCAGCGTGACTGCCGCCGCGGTATCGAAGTCCAGTCCGGGCGGCATTGGCATGACAAGTTGCGCCGGAACGGCAATCTGCTGCGCAAAAGCACCTTGGCTCACAAAGGCGAGCACCTTGTCGCCCACCTTTACATGGGATACCCCGTCACCAACACCACGAATGATGCCGGCAAGCTCGCTGCCCGGCGTAAACGGCAGTTCGGGCTTGAATTGATATTTGTTTTGAATGATCAAGACGTCCGGAAAGTTGACCCCGGCCGCATGCACCTCAATTGCGACTTGGCCCGGACCGGGGACTACATCTGGCAGCTCCTCTACAACCAGTGTGTCGGGTAATCCCCAGGACTTGCAGAGGATGGCTTTCATTTTGTCTCCTTGTTGGTTTAATTTATAAAAAAGAACGATCGTTTTATTCTATGCTCATGCCACAAAATGTCAATATGCGCGACGGAGCGGCATATCCGTTCGGTTAAAATTCGTTTATGAAAATTCTTGTTAGTAACGACGACGGCTATCTAGCTCCCGGGCTCATTGCCTTGGTAGAAGCCCTAAGTCCCATCGCTGAAATTATTGTCGTCGCGCCTGACAGCAACCGGTCGGGAAGCTCGAATTCCTTGACGCTGGATCGTCCGCTTTCCGTTTATCGTGCCGCCAATGGATTTTATTTTGTCAACGGCACGCCATCAGACTGTGTGCATGTCGCGCTTACCGGCGGATTGTCGTTCAAGCCGGACCTGATTGTGTCGGGAATCAATCAAGGGCAAAACATGGGTGATGACACGCTGTATTCCGGTACCGTAGCAGCGGCGACCGAAGGATTTTTATTCGGGATTCCCGCGATCGCATTTTCGCAAGTTGAAAAAGGTTGGGCGCATATTGATGCCGCTGCACGCGTTGCTCGTGAGTTCGTAGAGCGGGATCTCAACATGCTGCAGACGCCTTTTTTGTTAAACGTTAACATTCCGAACTTGCCTTACGAGCAGATCAAGGGTATTCAGGCCACGCGGCTCGGAAAGCGGCATGAATCCGAGGCGGTGATCAAAACGGCGGATCCGCATGGACGCGAAATTTTTTGGATCGGTCCGGCCGGCAAGGCGAAGGATGCCGGCGAAGGCACGGATTTTCATGCGGTGATCAATGGGTTTGTGTCAGTAACACCTTTGCAGATCGATCTGACGCACACAGCACAACTCGACGTGCTTCGAAAAGGACTGTCATGACCGGCAAGGACAAGCGCTTTCCATTGTCGTTGTCTTCTGTCGTAGAAAAACCGTCCAGGTCAAGAAGTAGTGGCACGGCGCAGGCCATGAAGGTCGCGACACCGCAGACGGCAACACAGAACGCCGCACAAAACGTGGCACGAGAGTCTCGCTTGCCCGATCCGTCAAACAAGTCTGCGGGGCGGACTGCATATGCGCCTCCCTCGGCTCAACGTCAGACTCCGCTCGTGTCCGATGCAATACGCTTGGCAATGGTTGCGCGCGTTGCCAAGCAGGGCGTAAACGATGCAAAAGTGTTGGCCTCGCTGGAAGCGGTGCCTAGACATTTATTTGTTGAGCCGGCTCTGGCCAGCCAGGCCTATATCGACGCCTCGCTACCGATCGGCCATCACCAAACCATATCGCAGCCCTACATCGTCGCGCGCATGATTGAGGTCATGCGCGCCAACGCCAATGGTGGCGTATTGAACAAGGTCCTGGAAATCGGTACCGGTTGCGGCTATCAGGCCGCAGTGCTTTCACTGGTCGCAAAGGAAGTGTATTCAATCGAACGGATCAAACCTTTGCACGAACTGGCCAAGGCGAATCTCCGTCCGCTGCGGATTGCCAATATCCGATTGCAGTATGGAGATGGTATGCTTGGGCTTCCTCAGGCAGCACCATTCGACGGCATCATTCTTGCGGCAGCAGGGATGGAGGTGCCGCAGACATTGCTGGAACAAATGAGTATTGGTGGCAGGCTGGTAGCCCCGGTTGGTGCAAGGCATCAGGTCTTGCAACTGATTGAGAGGACAGGAAAATTTGAATGGACGAACACGACGCTGGAAGATTGTCATTTCGTTCCCTTGCGTCCCGGCGTTGTCTGATCCTGTTCGCGAGCCACATGATTAACTGTATGAGAATGAAAAAACTGCGTTTTGTATTTCTGGTCGTTCTGCCCGTCCTGATATCAGCTTGTACCACAGCACAGCGCCAACCGGCGCCGGTGGTGGATCGTCCGGTCGGTGCGAAGCCCATTGAGACTCCACGTCAATCCGCTCAGCCGGCGACGTCGCCGGCTGTATCGAAGCAAGCGGACCGAGGCCAGTACGTTGTCAAAAAAGGCGACACACTGATTCAGATCGCGCTTGATTTCGGTCAAAACTATCGCGACCTCGTGGCATGGAATAATCTTGCCAATCCGAACGACATCAAGGTTGATCAAGTGTTGCGGGTCCTGCCTCCAGAAGGCGGAGCGCAGACTGGTAGTGTCGCAACTTCTTCCGGCGTAGAAGTGCGCCCATTGGGAACGCACGGCGCCAATACCAGTGGAGCGCAAAACAAGTCCGTTCCACGTGGTGACAAACGCCCATATTCTGACGGTGCATTAGCGGAACTGCAAAAGCCCGATGCAAATACTACTTCGCCTGCCACTTCAAAAGCAGAACCACCCAAAGCGGCAGAAAAAATCCCCGATGTACCGGCAACCACGACGCCGGATGAGGAAAATATTGCATGGATCTGGCCAGCGGACGGAAAAGTTGTCGGCAGCTTTAGCGATGGCAAGAGAGGCATCGATATTGCCGGCAAGATGGGGCAGCCGGTATTGGCGGCGGGATCAGGTAAAGTGCTGTATGCTGGAAGTGGCATTCGGGGCTATGGCAATCTGGTGATTGTCAAACATTCCAATAATTTGTTGTCGGCTTATGCTCACAACAAAACCATCTTTGTAAAAGAAGATCAAAGCGTCACCAAAGGCCAAAAGATCGCGGAGATGGGCAACTCCGACACCGATGAGGTGAAACTGCATTTCGAAATCCGCCAGCAAGGAAAACCAGTCGATCCGTCAAAATTTCTACCAAGTCGCTAAATGAATCGCATCCCCCATGATCCCCAGGATGATGAAACACCGTCGGACGAACTCGCCGACGGCATTCCGTTGAACGTCACTGACGAAGTGGACAGCGAATTAGTCGATGACAGAGACGACGCTGAAGAAGGGGATGGAACGGCAAGGCCCGCAGGCGATCCGGTCGATGAATTGAAAACTGTCCTGGCGGCGGAACTATCTACCGATACAACGCAGCACTATCTGAACCAAATCGGCGCTCGTCCGCTACTGACAGTAGAAGAAGAAGTTCGTTTTGCGACGCTTGCCAAGCAGGGCAATTTCGAAGCGCGCCAGAAAATGATCGAGCATAATCTGCGTCTGGTGGTATCGATTGCCAAGCATTACATCAACCGCGGTGTTGTGCTGTTGGATCTGATTGAAGAAGGCAATCTTGGTCTGATGCGTGCGATCGATAAATTTGAACCTGAGCGCGGTTTCCGTTTTTCGACGTATGCCACTTGGTGGATCCGCCAAAGCATAGAGCGTGCGATCATGAACCAGGCACGTACGGTACGTCTGCCCGTGCACATGGTACGAGAACTGAACCAGATTCTGCGCGCAAAGTACCATCTCGAGGCGCAGCATCACGACGGCAAGGACGCAACGGCAGAAGATATCGCGCATTTGGTTGATCGGCCGGTTGAAGACGTACAGGATATTCTCGCCCTGTCTGAACATGCGACCTCGCTCGATGCACCACTGGACAATGATCCTCAGGCGAGCTTGATGGACATGCTTCCCGGTGATTCCGAAGATGGTCCCGACTCGCGCGCCGAGCATCACGAAATGACGGTGTTAGTACGAGACTGGCTCAAAAAACTCCCGGACAAGCAGCGTGTTGTGATCGTCCGCCGATTCGGTCTGGATAACGATGACCCCGCAACACTAGAAGAACTGGCTGCGGAAATGAGCGTAACGCGTGAGCGCGTACGCCAGATTCAGCAAGAGGCACTCGTGAAGCTAAAGCGTGCACTGACGGCACGCGGCGTCGGCAAGGACGCATTGCTGTGATTCCCGTTCTGGTATTCGACATCGAGACGATTCCCGATGTAGTGGGTCTTCGTGCGTTGAATAATCACCCGACATCAACGACCGACGCCGAGGTGGCCGCAGCCGCGTTCGCGGCGCGACGTGACAAAAGCGGGTCGGATTTTCTGCAACACCATTTGCACCGCGTTGCTGCCATCTCCTGCGTATTCCGTGACGACGAGGGCTTTCGCGTCCGCTCCTTGGGTACGCTGGAAGATCGGGAAGCAAAATTGGTGCATGACTTTTTTCGCATCATTGACAAATACACGCCGCAATTGGTGTCATGGAACGGTGGTGGCTTCGATCTTCCTGTGCTGCATTACCGTGCCATGATCAATGGCGTAATCGCATCCCGCTATTGGGAAATGGGCGACGAGGACCGCGACTTCAAGTGGAACAACTACCTGAGCCGTTATCACACTCGCCACATGGACCTGATGGATTTGCTCGCGCTGTATACTGGACGCGCTAACGCACCGCTGGACGATCTCGCAAAGCTTTGTGGCTTTCCCGGAAAGCTTGGTGTAGATGGCTCGCAAGTGTGGACCTTGTTTCAAGAAGGCCGGCTGAACGAGATACGTGATTACTGCGAAACCGATGTAGTGAACACGTATCTGGTGTATTGCCGCTTCCAGCTCATGCGTGGAGCAATGACGCAAGAGGCTTATGACGCGGAAGTTGCATTAGTAAGAGCCTCGCTAGCCGCACTCGATGGGCCGCATTGGAAAGAGTACCTCGCTACCTGGCAGCCCGCACCGTGATTTGACCGTAACGCGTACGTCCTTTTATTTTTCGGGTATGGTCTGCCCGGTATTTCAATTCTGTCTCTATGCAGCACAACATCATTGATATTGAGTCCCTCGACATGGAAGGCCGAGGCGTTGGCCATCTGGAAAATGAAGATGGCACACCTGGCAAGGTAATTTTTGTCGAAGGCGCATTGCCCGGCGAGCGTGTCAGCTTTCAGTCCTTCCGCAAAAAACCTAAATGGGAGGCCGCGACACTTACCGAAATGCACAAGGAATCATCCTTGCGGGTAAAACCTAAGTGCGTTCATTTTGGGATATGTGGCGGCTGCGCCATGCAGCATTTAGAACCTGCGGCACAGGTCGCAATCAAGCAGCGCGTGCTTGAAGACAATCTATGGCATCTTGGTAAAGTGCGTGCCGAACAGATGATGCGACCGGTTTACGGACCAACATGGGGTTATCGTTACCGGGCGCGACTGTCTGTGCGCAATGTGAAGAAAAAAGGGGGCGTCCTGGTCGGTTTCCATGAGCGGAAGTCCTCGTTCATCGCTGACATGAAAACCTGCGAAATTTTGCCTCCTCATGTATCGGCGATGCTCGTGCCCTTGCGGCACTTGGTGGAGTCGCTGAGCATTGTTGAGCAGATGCCGCAAATCGAACTTGCTGTTGGCGATGACGTAACAGCATTGGTATTGCGTATCATGGTGCCCCTGACTGGCGAAGACGAGTGCAAGCTCAAGGCATTTGCCGATGAATATTGCATCCAATGGTGGCTTCAGAGCAAAGGTCCGGATACGGCCTACGCGTTCTATCCGACGAACGTGCAATTGCAGTATGTCCTGCCGGAGTTTGGTGTCCGAATGCCATTCAAACCGACCGACTTTACGCAAGTAAATCACCATATTAACCGCGTGTTGGTAGTGAAGGCCTTACGGCTTCTGGATACGCAGGCTGGGGATCGTGTCGCTGATCTGTTTTGCGGTTTGGGCAACTTCACTCTGCCGCTTGCCACTCAGGCAGATGCAGTGGTCGGTATTGAAGGCAGCACGGCCTTGACCGATCGCGCGATGGAAAATGCGCGTGCCAATGGTTTGGCAGCCAAAACGACTTTCCATTGCCGGAATCTGTTTGAGGCCACCGCCGACGACTTCGTGGCTCTCGGAAAATTCGACCGCATGCTGATTGATCCGCCCCGTGAAGGTGCGATGGCTGTATGCCAAGCAATCGTCGCTCTGGGGCAGGCGCATGCGGCCATCAAGCCAAAGCGTATTGTTTACGTTTCTTGCAATCCTTCGACGTTGGCGCGCGACGCGGACTATCTCGTGCATCAGGGCGGTTATGTCTTGAGCCAAGCTGGCGTCGTAAACATGTTCCCGCATACGGCGCACGTCGAATCAATGGCCGTATTTGATCTTTTGCAGTAAACAGCAGGTTGTACAATAAAAAGGCCGACCCAGTGGTCGGCCTTTTCTTTCTGACTTTTCTAGTGCGGCAGACTTAATCGCGTTCCCCGCCAACGAAGCCCAAGAGCGCAAGCAAGTTACTGAAGATGTTATAGACGTCGAGGTAAATTGCCAATGTGGCAGAGATATAGTTCGTTTCGCCACCATTGATAATCTGTTGTACATCGAACAGGATATACGCTGAAAAAATCGCAATTGCAATTACTGAAACTGCCAGATAAAGGGCAGGTAACTGCAGGAATACATTTGCAAGTGCCGCGACCAGGATGACCAGCACACCGGCAAACAACCATTTTCCTAAGCCGGAAAAATCTCGTTTCGACACCGTTGCAATAGACGCCATGACACCAAAGATGGCTGCCGTGCCGCCAAACGCCGTCATGATCAGCGACGCACCGTTTGAAAAGCCAAGCACGAGTCCGATCAGACGCGAGAGCATCAGCCCCATGAAAAATGTAAATCCAAGAAGAAGTGCAACACCGAGACCAGAATTCTTGGTTTTTTCAATTGCATAAAAGAAGCCGAATGCAATTGCAAGAAAAGCCATGAAGCCAATGAACGGACTGCCTTGGAAGAAGGAAAACTTGAACTGCACACCGAGCCATGCCCCAAATACGGTCGGAATCATGGAGATTGCAAGTAGCCAGTAGGTATTGCGCAGAACGCGGTTTCGCACGACCAGTACTTCGCTTGGAGCACTGTAGGTTTGCTGAAGATTCTGATCCATTTCTGCCTCCATTACGTTGGGCACATGCCGACATGAAAAAAGCATAACATGCACCTCGCACCTATAGATGGATTTCTATGGATAAAGTTCTACCTATGTGACGCGGGTTGTTTTTCAGAAATCCCTTATAAAGAGGCTTTCGTGTTAAAATAGAAGGTTAGTTGAATTCTCAATTGGCAATCTTAACCCTTTCTTTTTATTGGAGTTTTTACAGATGGCAATCGAACGCACACTGTCGATTATCAAACCGGACGCAGTCGCAAAAAACGTAATCGGCCAAATCTATTCTCGTTTCGAAAACGCTGGCCTGAAGGTCATCGCAGCACGCATGGCCCAGTTGTCGCGCGCCGAAGCTGAAGGTTTCTATGCTGTGCACCGTGAGCGCCCTTTCTTCAAGGATCTGGTTGACTTCATGGTTTCGGGCCCGGTCATGATTCAAGTGCTGGAAGGCGATAACGCGATTGCGAAGAACCGTGAACTGATGGGTGCGACCGATCCGAAGAAGGCAGATAAGGGCACGATCCGTGCTGATTTCGCTGATTCGATCGACGCCAATGCTGTTCATGGCTCCGATGCTGCAGAAACGGCTAAGGTCGAAATTGGTTATTTCTTCCCAGCCTTGAACGTTTATTCCCGCTAATTTGAAATACCGTTCACCTTGATGATTTTTTTATTTCAAGGATGAACGGCGCAATGAAATATCGATATGACGACTCTCACCAATCTGCTGGATTTCGATCCCGCGCAACTCGTTGCCTACTGCAGTGAGTTGGGTGAGAAGCCGTTTCGCGCAAAGCAATTGCAGCGTTGGATTCATCAATTCGGCGCCAGCGATTTCGATGCAATGACCGATCTGGCGAAGTCTCTGCGCGACAAGTTAAAAACACGCGCCACCATCGTTTCACCGGCCGTGATCAGCGACCATACTTCTACTGATGGAACGCGCAAGTGGTTACTGGACGTAGGTCAGGGCAATGCAGTCGAAACTGTTTTCATCCCTGAAGAGAATCGGGGCACACTATGCATTTCCACGCAAGCGGGCTGTGCCGTAAACTGCCGCTTCTGCTCAACCGGGAAGCAGGGCTTTAATCGGAATCTGTCGGTCGGTGAAATCATTGGCCAGCTTTGGATGGCCGAATTCGAGTTGCGCAGGACCAAAGGGATCGAGCCTGGGCCTAAGGGTGAGCGCCAGATTACGAACGTCGTAATGATGGGCATGGGTGAACCGTTGTTGAACTTCGAGCCCACGGTGACGGCACTCAAGCTAATGCTTGATGATAACGCGTACGGGTTGTCGCGTCGTCGTGTCACCGTATCGACCAGCGGGGTCGTGCCCATGATTGATAAGCTTGCGCAGGAATGCGCCGTGGCATTGGCTGTTTCGCTGCATGCATCTAACGATGCCTTGCGCGATGGCCTGGTCCCTTTAAACAAAAAGTATCCGCTCCGCGAATTGATGGCGGGGTGCCGTCGCTATCTGGAATTTGCGCCGCGAGATTTTATTACGTTTGAATATTGCATGCTCGATGGCGTCAATGACTCCGACATGCATGCGCGAGAGCTAATTGCACTTGTGCAAAACGGAAACGAATCTGTGCCGTGCAAGTTCAACTTGATACCATTCAATCCATTTCCGGAGTCGGGTTTAAAGCGTTCGAATAATGGACGCATCAAGGCATTCGCGCAGATTTTGATGGATGCCGGAATTGTCACTACGATCCGCAAAACGCGCGGGGACGACATTGACGCCGCTTGTGGTCAACTTGCGGGTGAAGTGCAGGATCGCACTCGTGTGCAGGAGCGTATGCAAAAGATGGCGGAATATCAGAAGAAGTTCGGCGAAAATTTTGGTCGTATCATCGAGGTGCCCAGGTGAGAGCCAATCGGGCGATTCCCCTGTTTGCGGTCATGTTGATCTTTGCGGCATTGCTGGCTAGCTGCGCTTCCAATCCGGAAGCGAGGCAAAGTGAGACACCATCGAGCGCCGATCAAACCGACGGTCAAAGACGGGCGCGCATACGGCTTCAACTGGCAGTCGGCTATTACGAACAGCGCCAGTCAGCGGTTGCGCTTGACGAAATTAAGCAGGCGATTGCGGCAGACCCGTATTTCGCCGACGCGTACAGCATGCGTGCCTTGATTTACATGGACATGGGGGAAAATCAGCTGGCAGAGGAGAATTTTCTGCAGGCGATCAAGCTCGCGCCCAATACACCAGATTTCAGCAACAATTATGGCTGGTTCCTCTGCCAGACAGGGCGAGAGAAACAGTCGATTGCCTATTTTGAAACAGCACTGAAGAATCGGGCTTACCAGTCGCCCGCCAAGGCACTTAACAATGCCGGGACGTGCAGTCTCAAGTTCAAAGACACGGCGGCTGCCGAGCGATATCTTTCGCAGGCCTTCCAGTACGACCCTGGCAACGTTACGACCAATGCTAGTCTTGCTCGCATTTATTTTGATCGCCAGGACTACGAGCGCGCACGCTTTTTTATCGGACGCGTGATGAAGGCGGACGTAATGAATGCTGACGTATTGTGGCTTGCAATCAAGATCGAGAGAAAGTTGGGCGATCGTGCTGCAGAAACGAGTCTTGCAACGCAATTGCGTCGTAGGCACGGTGGCTCTGCCGAGTTCGCCGCATATCAACGTGGAGCATTCGATGAGTGAACCGGGAATGAACGAGCAGTCCGGTGCTGATGGCGCGGAGGCGAACGCGGATCAGAGGAAAGTTTCGCCAGGTGCGCAACTTGCGGCATTCCGCGAAGAGCGCGCATGGACAGTTGAACAGGTGGCAAGTCAGCTCAATCTTGCGCCGCGACAGATCGCTGCGCTTGAGCGCGATGACTATCCGGCTTTGCCGGGCATGCCGATTGTTCGAGGATTCATTCGTGCTTACGCAAAGCTGTTGAAAGTCGATCCGGCACCACTTTTAGTCGGGCTAGGAAATGAAACGGTTCTTGCACACGACTCCGTTGCACCGAGGAAATCATTGTCCACGCCGTTCTCTGAAACCCGTCTGCCGTCCATGATGGAACGTCCCGGATTGTCCTCGAAATGGGTCTTCGGTGGGCTGCTGGCGGTTTTGCTTGGGGTCGCTATCTGGGCCGCACGCCATGACGGTGATATTTCAGTTATTCCCAAGTCGGCGCCGTCGCAAGTCAAAGATGATTCGGCGAATGTTGCTACTCCGGACGTAAATTCGTCGCAGTTAAGCACCAAAACTGACGAACCGAATACCATGCCGCCAATAGCGGCGGCAACAAATGCGCCAGAGCCGGTTGCTTCGACTCCAGTGGCGCCAAACTCGTTACCGACAGTGGAAACTCCTGTCGTCAACGGCAAGGACACACTTCAATTCAAGGCCAGCCAGGATTCCTGGATCGAAATTCGGCGTGTGGGGAATAACGCTGTTGTCTTCTCTCGTATCCTGAAAGCGGGTGAGACCGACAGCCTTGAAGTGAATGAGCCGTTGTCGGTAGTAATCGGCAATGTCGCAGGTGTTGAGGCGACGTTGCGCGGCAACTCGGTAGAACTGAAATCCAATAACAGCAGCAATGTGGCGCGCTTGAATTTGAAGTAAAAGCGGAAAAGTCTGGCATGTCAAAAGTAAATTTACCTATCGAATCCGGCCCGCTTGCGCGTCGCAAGAGCCGCAGTGTAGCAATACGACACGGCGCACGCGAAGTGATCGTAGGTGGTGACGCGCCGGTTGTTGTGCAGTCAATGACTAACACCGATACGGTGGACGTGATAGGGACCGCAATTCAGGTCAAAGATCTTGCGCGCGCCGGTTCTGAGTTGGTTCGTATTACCGTGAACAATCCAGAAGCCGCGGCAGCGGTCGTCGCAATACGCGAGCAGCTGGATAAAATGGGGGTGGATGTACCGCTGGTTGGCGACTTTCACTATAACGGCCATAAACTGCTCAATGATTTCCCGGACTGCGCGCGCGCATTGTCGAAATACCGGATCAATCCTGGCAACGTAGGGCAGGGCGCCAAGCGTGACACGCAGTTCGCGCAAATGATCGATGTGGCGTGCAAATATGACAAACCGGTTCGCATCGGTGTGAATTGGGGCAGTCTCGACCAAGCGTTGCTAGCGCGGATCATGGATGAAAATGCGCAACGGCAGGATCCGTGGAATGCACAGGCAGTGATGTACGAAGCGCTGGTCACATCTGCGATCGAAAATGCGAAGCGCGCAGAGGAAATAGGTCTTCCGGGCGACAAGATTATTTTGTCGTGTAAGGTGTCCGGGGTGCAGGATCTGATTGCTGTTTACCGTGAGCTCGCGCGTCGCTGCAATTATCCATTGCATCTCGGACTGACCGAGGCAGGGATGGGCAGCAAAGGCATCGTGGCGTCGACTGCAGCTTTGTCCGTGCTGCTGCAAGAAGGTATTGGCGATACGATCCGCATATCACTTACGCCTGAACCTGGCGGCGATCGAACCAGGGAAGTGGTGGTAGCGCAGGAGATCCTGCAAACCATGGGGCTACGCAAATTTGCGCCGATGGTCATTGCGTGCCCTGGCTGTGGGCGTACCACGTCTACGGTATTCCAGCAATTGGCAGACAAAATTCAGACGTATTTGCGCGATCAGATGCCGGTATGGAAGAAGCAATACCCTGGCGTGGAAAGCATGAACGTTGCCGTGATGGGGTGCATCGTCAACGGCCCGGGCGAATCCAAGCATGCAAACATCGGGATCAGTTTGCCGGGTACTGGCGAATCGCCGGCGGCACCAGTATTCGTTGATGGCGAGAAGTCAGTCACGTTGCGTGGTGAGCATATTGCAGAAGAATTTCAGGCCATCGTATTGGCTTACGTCAAAAGCCATTATGGAAAAAAAGCGGTTCAAGCTTAAATCAACGGCATAACAAGCGTTAATAGAATGTCAGAAAACAAGAAAGTCGAAAAAATTCTCGGTGTGAAAGGGATGAATGACATCCTGCCCGCTGATGCGCCTCTATGGGAGCTATTCGAAAACACTGTTCAATCAGTGTTGAAGAGCTATGGTTTCCAACAGATTCGCACGCCGATTGTCGAACCCACGCCGCTATTTGCGCGCGGTCTAGGCGCGGTGACTGACATCGTTGAAAAGGAAATGTATTCCTTTGTCGATTCGATGAACGGTGACCAGTTGACCTTGCGTCCCGAAAGCACTGCCGGCGTCGTGCGCGCAGCAGTAGAGCATAACTTGACCTACGATGGGCCTAAGCGCTTGTGGTATGCCGGTCCGATGTTTCGCCATGAGCGACCGCAGCGAGGGCGCTATCGCCAGTTTCACCAAGTAGGTGCGGAAGCGATCGGCTTTACCGGGCCGGACATCGATGCTGAACTTATTATGTTGTGCCAGCGTCTTTGGGACGACCTTGGTCTGCAGAACATCAAACTGGAATTGAACTCGATCGGCAACGCTGAAGAGCGCAACCGCCATCGTGCAGACTTGGTTGCCTATTTTGAGAAGCACAAAGACTTGCTGGATACCGACGCACAGCGCCGCCTGCATTCCAATCCGTTACGTATCCTCGATACGAAAAACCCGACCATGCAAGAGATGGTCAACGCAGCGCCGAAGCTGCTCGATTATCTCGGTGAAGAATCGCGGGCGCACTTCGATGGCGTGCAAAAGATTTTGCGTCATAACAGCATCCCGTTCACGATCAATCCGCGACTGGTTCGCGGCATGGATTACTACAATCGCACGGTATTTGAGTGGGTAACTGACCAGTTGGGCTCGCAAGGTACGGTATGCGGTGGGGGGCGTTATGATCCGTTGGTCGAGATGTTTGGCGGGAAGCCGACGCCGGCTTGTGGTTTCGCGATCGGTGTTGAACGCCTGCTGGAGCTGATGAAGGCCAGTGGTGAACAGTTCGCGCCGAACCAATGCGACGTCTATGTCGTTCACCAAGGCGAGGCGGCGCAGGTTCAAGCGTTCGTGGTCGCTGAACGATTGCGCGACGCTGGACTGGATGTCGTCTTGAACTGTACTTCATCGAGTGGTGGCAGTTTCAAATCCCAGATGAAGCGTGCCGACGCCAGTGGTGCGGGCTATGCAGTGATCATCGGCGACGATGAAATTGCCAATGGTGTGGCTGCAGTCAAGAACATGCGTTCACAGGATATGGCGAACAATCAGGTGTCAGTTGCCATCGACGCTATTGCAGACTATGTGCTCGACCAAATTGTTTGCAGCGACGAATGCGCTGATCCTACCCATCATCACCACCACTGACATCGGAATATCATGGCATACGATCTCGAAGAACAAGAGCAGTTAGCAACACTCAAAGCGTGGTGGACTCAATACGGCAACCTCGTGACCTGGCTGCTGATTGCCGCGTTGGCCGCCTATGCGGCGTCGTCCGGTTGGAATTACTATCAACGCACGCAGTCAGCGCAAGCCGGTCAACTTTACGAAGAGTTGCAAAGGGCGACCACGGCCAAGGACAATGCAAAAGTGCAGCGAGCCGCCGCCGACTTGACGGACAAGTTCGCCCGCAGCGCATACGCACAGATGGGGGCATTTGCTGCCGCCAAGAGTGCATTCGAGGCAAATGACCTTAAAGCCGCCAAGGCACTGTTGCAATGGGTGATTGACAATGGCACCGACGAATATAAGGCTATCGCCAGGATCCGTCTGGCAGGTGTTTTGCTCGATGAGAAAGCATTTGATGATGCGCTGAAAGCGCTATCAGCCGAGTTCCCGGTGGAGTTCGCCGGGGCCGTTGCCGACCGTAAAGGGGACATTTTCGCGGCGCAGGGAAAGGCTGAAGACGCCCGTGCGGCATACAAGGTGGCAGTCGACAAGATGGACGAAAAAAATCCTGCTCGCCAGTTGATTCAATTGAAACTGGACGCAATTGGCGGTGCATCAGCCAAAACAGCGGCTTAACAAGAAAAAGGGAAAAAGATGCGTGTTGCCGTAAAGCTGACGTATATCGGAATGTTCGCCGCCTTGGCAGGCTGTTCCTCTCTGAATCCGTTTTCTAGCAAGGCGGAGCCACGCAATCCACCAGCGGCTCTAGAAGAGATCAAGGCGACCCTGAACGTTCGCACGTTATGGTCTAGTTCCATCGGCAGCGCTGGTAGCTTCGTTTTTACTCCTGCAGTTGCCGGCAGCAGTGTTTTTGTAGCGGCTGCGGATGGCTCACTTGCGCGCATTGATGCCGGTAGCGGCCGCTCACAATGGCGCATTAATACGGGTGTGCCTCTGACTGCAGGTATTGGCAGTGACGGTAGTACCGTAGCAGTTGCTGCGGAAAAGGGCGTACTTATGGCCTTCGACGGTGAGGGCAAACTGCGCTGGAAGGCGCAAGCTTCCAGCGAAATCCTTTCAGCGCCCGCTGTGGGGCAAGGGTTTGTTGTTGTGCGTAGTGTGGATAATCGAATTGCTGCATTTGATATTGAATCGGGAACCCGCCGGTGGGTGGCACAACGCACTTCACCCCCGCTTACGCTGCGTACGGCACCCGGTATCGTGCTTTCGGGCTCAACGGCGTATGTCGCTTTGCCGGGCGGTAGGCTGCTTGCATTGGCATTGGCCAATGGCGGCGCACGCTGGGAGGTGGCTGTTGGCGACCCGAAAGGTACTACCGAATTGGAGCGTATCGCTGACTTGTCCGGCGCCCCCGTGGTTGCCGGACAAGATGTATGCGCTGTCGCTTATCAGGGGCGAGTAGCTTGCTTTGACGTCGCTACCGGTACGCCACGCTGGGCGAAGGATTTGTCGAGCGATGTTGGCGTTGGAGTGGACGAGCGATTTGTGTACGCTGCCGATGAGCGCGGGGTGGTGACGGCCTTCTCGCGCGACACCGGATCGGGTAGCTGGCGAAACAATAAATTGGCAAACCGCCGTTTATCGACACCCGTTCCCGCTGGCCGAGCACTGGCGGTGGGCGATGGGCAGGGATACATACACTTCCTTTCGCGTGAAGATGGTGCATTCATGGCACGTGTCAGTACCGATGGCAGTCAAGTAATGGGGGCATCCCTTCTTCCAGATGGGACTAGCGCCGTTTTTCAAACCCAAGCGGGGACTATTGTTGCTTTTGCAACTCAGTAAGCATTGAATGAAGCCGGTTATTGCACTAGTAGGCCGACCAAACGTCGGCAAATCAACATTATTCAACCGGCTCACCCGGTCACGCGACGCATTGGTCGCCGACCTCCCCGGATTGACCCGTGATCGACATTACGGCGAGGGCCGTATCGGTGAACGTCCTTTTCTTGTGATTGATACAGGTGGTTTCGAGCCTGTGGCCAAGGAAGGCATCATGTACGAGATGGCCAAGCAGACAAAGCAGGCCGTGGCTGAGGCGGATGTCGTGGTCTTCCTCGTCGACGGTAGGCAGGGACTAACGCCGCACGATAAAACCATTACCGACTTCCTGCGCAAAGCAGGGCGCCAGGTCATGCTGGTCGTGAACAAATCCGAAGGGATGAAATACACCTCGGTGACCGCCGATTTTTATGAACTCGGACTCGGCGACCCGTATGTCATTTCGGCCGCGCATGGCGACGGCGTAGTCGATCTCGTCAATGAAGCTCTGGATCAGGCATTTAGCCAAAAACCTGCCGAAGACAAATCCGTAGAAACCGTTGCACGAGGCATTAAGATCGCCATCGTAGGCCGCCCAAATGTCGGCAAGTCGACTTTGGTCAATACCTTGCTTGGCGAAGATCGCGTAATTGCCTTCGACATGCCGGGAACGACACGGGACTCGATTGAAATACCGTTCGAGCGTGAAGGCAAGCAATACACTTTGATCGATACCGCAGGTATACGCCGGCGCGGAAAGGTATTTGAAGCAATCGAGAAATTTTCGGTCGTCAAAACTCTGCAGTCCATTTCGGAGGCAAACGTTGTGCTGCTCCTGCTTGATGCGCAGCAAGACATTTCGGAGCAGGATGCGCACATCGCCGGCTTCGTTCTTGAATCAGGACGTGCGCTAGTTGTGGGTGTTAACAAATGGGATGGACTTAATTCCGATAAGCGTGACGAGATTAAACTCGACATGGAACGGAAATTGAGTTTTCTATTTTTCGCGAAGTTTCACTTCATCTCTGCACTGAAGGGATCCGGTATCGGGCCGTTGATGAAATCCATCGATTCTGCTTATGCCGCAGCAATGGCGAAACTGTCGACGCCGCGTCTGACGCGTGCGCTGATCGAGGCGGTCGAACATCAGCAGCCGCGTCGCAAAGGATCGATTCGTCCCAAGCTTCGTTACGCTCACCAAGGCGGACAGAATCCACCGATCGTCGTTATCCACGGCAATGCGCTTGATGCGATTGACGACAATTACAAGCGCTATCTCGAGAAGCACTTTCGCGAAACTTTTTCCTTGGTCGGCACTCCATTACGTATCGAGCTGCGTTCGAGCAAAAATCCTTTTGCCAAGGATGAAAAATAGCCTTTCTCTTGGCACGAAACGCGAAAATCGATTACAGTCGTAATTCACCGTAGCACAGGGCACTTGAAATCCTTCAGGTTGCCTCCAACTCCACATCACAACAACACAATGGAGCCGTCATGAGCAATAAAGGGCAACTGTTACAAGACCCCTTCCTCAACGCCTTACGCAAAGAGCACGTACCGGTTTCGATTTACCTCGTCAACGGAATCAAGCTGCAAGGTCATATCGAATCGTTTGATCAATATGTAGTTCTGCTGCGTAATACGGTGACACAAATGGTCTACAAGCATGCAATTTCTACCGTGGTGCCGGCACGCGCCGTCAATATCAATCTTGAGTCCGACGCGGAATAACACATCGTCACCGCGCCTCCCCATCTTATGCGCGCTGCTTTAGTCGGCGTTGACTTCGGCAAGGACGACTTTGCCGCTAGCCTTGAGGAATTGTCCCTGTTGTCGAAGTCGGCAGGGGCTGAGCCCGCCATCACAATCACGGGAAAACGAGCTAGTCCGGATGCCGCTTTGTTCATCGGTTCTGGCAAAGCCGATGAAATCGTCGATGCAGTAACTCGCGATCAACTCGACATCGTTATTTTTAACCATGCATTGTCACCGGCGCAGCAGCGAAATCTTGAGCGTCATCTGAAGACGCGCGTTATTGATCGCACTAGTCTTATCCTCGATATTTTTGCGCAGCGTGCTAAAAGTCATGAGGGTAAAGTGCAGGTCGAACTCGCACAACTTCAGCACTTGGCAACTCGACTGGTTCGCGGTTGGACTCACCTTGAGCGGCAAAAAGGTGGTATTGGCCTGCGTGGCCCCGGCGAAACCCAGCTTGAAACGGATCGTCGTCTTATTGGCGATCGCGTCAAGGCCTTGCGTATAAGGCTCGAGAAGCTGCACCGGCAGCGCGAGACGCAGCGTCGTGCGCGCGACCGAAACAACACGTTCTCCGTGTCTCTGGTTGGCTACACCAATGCAGGGAAGTCAACTTTGTTCAATGCGCTTACCAAGGCGCAGGCATATGCGGCTGACCAGCTTTTTGCAACGCTTGATACTACTTCTCGCCGTATTTACCTCGGCGAGGCGGGGAGCGTCGTGATTTCAGATACGGTTGGCTTCATTCGTGAATTGCCACACCAACTGGTTGCCGCATTTCGCGCTACCTTGGAGGAAACGATCCACGCCGATCTACTTCTGCATGTCGTGGATGCGTCTAGTCCGGTTCGCATGGAGCAGATTGAACAGGTCAATGCCGTGCTTGCAGAGATTGGTGCCGACCATATTCCACAGATTCTTGTATGGAACAAGATTGATGCGGCAGGCCTGGATCCTGCTTTGGAGCGTGACGAATATGATAAAATCCGGCGTGTTTTCATAAGCGCCCAGAACGGCATAGGTTTGAACTTGCTGCGAGAGGCTGTCGCCGAGTTTGCAAAGGCGGGCGCCGTAGCGCGCATTGATCGTCTTCCGGTACGGGAGCAGCACGACGCACGAACATAGGCCCAATCCTCATTGTTAGAGGCCGACAAAACTTCGTTACAACCCATTAACAATAAGCCGGATAGCGAGAGAATGCCTGTTCCTCTAATCAAAAAAATCGGCCTGAAATTTTCGTTGAACGACCCTCGATGGGGACGTGGTTCCCAAGACAACGGCCAGAATCAAAATCAGGATGGAAAGCGACCAAATGATGGTCCGCCTGACCTCGACCAGCTTTGGCGTGAATTCAATCAGCGCCTGAATCGTCTGTTTGGCAATAAAGGCGGTGGGCGTGGCGACGGCGGCGGCGGTGTCAATGGCGACATGAAGGGCGCCGGCATCGGTGCTGGCCTGATAGCTGCGATCATCGGTTTTTTATGGTTGGTCAGCGGGTTTTTCATCGTGCAGGAAGGCCAAACCGGGGTGGTATTGACCTTCGGAAAGTACAGTCATTCGACTCCAGCCGGTTTTAATTGGCGTTGGCCGTATCCGATACAGGCGCATGAAGTTGTAAATGTGTCCCAGGTACGCACCGTTGAAATTGGCTATCGCTCCAATATCAAGAACAAGCAAGCCAAAGAATCACTGATGCTGACTGACGATGAAAACATTATCGACATTCAGTTTGCCGTGCAATATAAACTCAAGAACGCCTCTGAATGGGTCTTCAATAACCGGGATCAGGATGAAATGGTTCGGCAAGTGGCCGAGACCTCCATCCGTGAAATCGTCGGCAAAAGCAAGATGGATTTTGTTCTGTACGAGGGGCGTGAGAAAGTTGCTTTTGACGTCAGCCAGTTAATGCAGCAGATTACCGACCGTTACAAGGCCGGCGTTCAGATTGCAAACGTCACTATGCAGGCGGTCCAGCCTCCGGAGCAGGTGCAGGCAGCATTTGACGACGCAGTGCGGGCAGGACAGGATCGCGAACGCCAGAAAAGTGAAGGTCAGGCTTACGCCAACGATGTAATTCCGAGAGCGCGTGGAGCAGCGTCCCGCCTCCTGCAGGAAGCGGAAGCTTATCGTTCCCGCGTAGTAGCAAATTCGCAAGGCGATGCATCTCGCTTCAAGCAAGTACTGGTTGAATATCAAAAAGCGCCGGCCGTCACACGCGACCGGATGTATCTGGAAACGATGCAGCAGATTTTCTCGAATACGACCAAAGTCATGGTGGATAGCAAGAGTGGAAGCAATCTCCTTTATCTCCCGCTGGACAAGCTAATCGCGCAGTCAGCGAATGACATGGCTAAATCCGGTGTCCAGGCAGCGCCGTCATCGCCGGTTGCGGCGCCGGCGGCAGAGCAGTTGCCGTCCACGGATAATCAAAGACAGAGAGATGCGCGAACTCGCGATGGACGAGATTCTCGTGATCGGGAGGTTCGATAATGAGCCGCCTCGTTTCTTATGTCATCGCAGGCCTGATTGTTCTCTCGGTGATGCTGTCGACATTGTTTGTCGTTGACCAGCGACAGTACGCAATCGTGTTTGCGCTAGGTGAAGTGAAGAAGGTCATCAGCGAGCCCGGGCTGCATTTCAAATTGCCTCCGCCGTTTCAGAATGTGATTTTCCTGGACAAGCGAATCTTGACACTCGATACGCCCGACGCGGACCGCTTTATCACCGCAGAAAAGAAAAATATTTTGGTGGATGCCTATGTAAAATGGCGCATTCTGGACCCGCGTCTGTACTTCATCAGCTTTACTGGTGATGAGCGCCGGGCGCAGGATAGGATGAACCAGATCATCAAGGCTGCATTGAATGAAGAGATTACGAAGCGCACTGTACGCGAAGTGATTTCCGGCGAGCGCAGCAAGGTGATGGATGCAATCCAGAAAAAAGTAAGTGATGAAGCCACGCAAATTGGTGTCGGGATTATCGACGTACGCTTGAAGCGTGTCGACTACGTCGAGCAGATTAATAACTCTGTCTATGATCGAATGAAGGCGGAGCGTGTGCGCGTGGCAAATGAACTGCGTTCAACGGGTGCGGCGGAATCCGAAAAGATCCGTGCAGATGCTGATCGTCAGCGTACCGTTATTCTTGCTGAGGCTTATCGCGATGCCGAAAATATCCGTGGTGATGGTGACGCGAAAGCAAGTCAGATTTATGCACAGGCATTTGGACAAAATCCGGACTTCTACAAGTTTTATCGCAGCCTCGATGCATATCGTGCGAGCTTCAAAAATCGCAACGACATGATGATCCTTGATCCGAATTCGGAATTCTTCAAGTATTTCAAGAGCCCGGGAGCGGGGCCGGCGGTCAGTTCAAAGAAATGATGCGGGCCTGCCGTGAAAAGCTCACTGCTCATGGCGCTTGGATTGATGTTTGTATTAGAGGGCATCTTTCCATTTCTTTTTCCCAGGCAGTGGCGCGACACATTTAATCGCATTACCCAGCTGACCGATGGACAGGTCCGCTTCGTTGGATTGGCGGCATTTTTGTGCGGCTTAGTTACGCTGGGCCTGGTTTATTTTTATTCTTAAAGCAGTACTTCCTGTCATGCCGAATTGGCTTCTCCCTGAAAATATCGCAGACGTCTTGCCGTCCGAAGCGCGCAAAATTGAAGAGTTGCGGCGCGCCCTTTTGGACAACTTTCGCTTGTACGGCTATGAACTGGTCATGCCTCCGATGCTGGAGTATCTTGAATCGCTTCTGACCGGTGCCGGCCAGGACATGGACCTCCGTATCTTCAAGCTGGTCGATCAGTTGTCTGGGCGGACCATGGGAGTTCGCGCAGACATGACCACACAGGTGGCGCGTATCGATGCGCACCTGCTTAATCGCGCGTCGGTAACACGACTGTGCTATGCGGGCAGCGTGCTGCATACACGACCATCCGGACTGCATGCCACGCGTGAGCCTTTGCAGGTCGGTGCCGAAATTTATGGTCACGGTGGTCTAGAGGCCGATGCCGAGATTCAGCAACTGGCGCTAGCATCTCTTTCTCTGGCAGGCATAACGCAAGTACGCTTGGATCTCTGCCATGTCGGCGTCCTTCGTTCGATCATTGCCAGCGATCCGAAAGCGCAGAAGCACGAAGCAGAATTGTTTTTGCTGCTTGAAGCCAAGGATATACCCGGACTTAGGGCTCTATGCAAAGGTTTTGATGCGACGACGTGTGAGGCCTTGCTTGCCCTGCCCGGGTTATATGGTGATGCCACAACGATTGCGCGTGCGCGCCAGGTTTTGCCGTCAGTACCAGGGATCGCCGCCGCCTTGGACGAACTTGAAATATTGATTCAGCAAGCAGAAGGCGCCAGCCTCACGGTCGATCTTGCCGACCTGCGCGGATATCATTATCACAGCGGGGTCATGTTTGCCGCCTATGTGCCTGGCTTGCCTAATGCGGTCGCGCGCGGTGGGCGTTACGACCACGTTGGTGAGGCGTTCGGGCGGGCTCGACCTGCGACCGGATTTTCTATGGATCTTCGCGAGCTGGCCCGATTGACCCCGGTAGCTGAGCGAAAAAGCGCGATACGGGCTCCATGGGGAACCGAGGCCGCACTCCGCGAGAAGATAGCGCAATTAAGGAAGACCGGCGAAGTCGTCATCCAGATAATGCCGGGACATGAAAACGATCAGGACGAATTCGATTGCGATCGCGCGGTCGTGTTCGAAAATGGAAACTGGACTCTTAAAAAACTAGGTTGATAGCATGGCAAAGAACGTCGTTGTCATCGGTACCCAATGGGGCGATGAAGGAAAAGGAAAAATAGTCGATTGGCTTACCGATCATGCGCAAGGCGTAGTGCGCTTCCAAGGCGGCCATAATGCCGGCCACACCTTGGTTATTGGCGGACAGAAAACTGCTTTGCAACTGATTCCTTCCGGCATCATGCGCCCAGGCGTAGCCTGCTACATCGGCAACGGTGTTGTGCTATCCGTTCCGGATTTGCTGCGTGAAATCGACAAGTTGCAGGCGATCGGCGTGGAAGTTGCATCTCGTTTAAAGGTTTCCGAAGCATGCCCGGTAATCTTGCCTTACCACACAGCACTCGACGCAGCACGCGAAGCGGCACGCGGTGCCGCGAAAATTGGTACGACCGGTAAAGGCATTGGCCCAGCGTATGAAGACAAAGTGGCGCGACGCGCAATCCGTATAGCTGACTTGCTTAGCGAAAAACGTTTTGCAGAGAAGTTGAAGGAAAATCTCGATTATCACAACTTCGTACTCGTCAATTATCTGAAGGCGCAGCCGGTCGACTATCAGAAGACGCTAGAAGACGCCCTGGCCACCGTGCCGCGCATTGCGCCAATGGTTGCCGATGTGTCGAGCGATCTTTATGCCGCACACAAGGCAGGAGCGAGCCTGTTGTTTGAAGGCGCTCAGGGAAGCTTGCTCGACGTTGATCATGGCACGTATCCGTTTGTCACTTCGAGCAACTGCGTTGCCGGCAATGCGGCTGCAGGTTCCGGTGTCGGCCCGAACATGCTGCATTACATACTGGGAATTACGAAGGCGTACACCACGCGTGTGGGCTCAGGTCCGTTCCCGTCAGAGCTGCCGACAGATGCCGGCATTGGAAAACATCTCGCGAGCGTTGGTCATGAGTTTGGCACGGTGACCGGTCGCGCGCGTCGTTGCGGGTGGTTCGATGCTGCGTTGCTGCGCCGTTCCGTGCAAATCAATGGCGTATCTGGCATGTGCTTGACCAAGCTCGACGTACTCGACGGTTTGGAGTCACTACAGTTGTGCACCGGCTACAAATTGGACGGTAAGATCATCGACGTATTCCCGGTCGGCGCAGAAGATGCTGGTCGCTGTGAACCAATTTATGAGCAGATGCCAGGATGGACTGATTCGACGGTTGGCGCCAAATCACTCGCAGCCTTGCCTGCGAATGCGCGGGCTTACGTGAAACGCATCGAGGAATTGGTCGGCGTACCGGTGGATATGGTGTCAACCGGCCCAGACCGCGAAGAGACCATCGTGCTCCGTCATCCATTCTTATAAATAGGAGTGGGAGATGACGGAAAGAGTAACAGGCACTTCAACTGATCGCGACCTTTGGGTCTCGTGGGATGACTACAATGATGCGGTGGTCAAACTTGCGCTGATGGTCCACGAGTCGAACTGGCAATTTGACCAAGTGCTTTGTTTAGCGCGCGGTGGCTTGCGACCGGGCGATATTTTTTCGCGGATATTTGACGTGCCGCTGGCAATCCTGTCGACTAGCTCTTACCGAGAAGAGGCGGGAAAAGTGCAAGGCACGCTGGATATTGGCAAGCATATTACGATGACCAAAGGTGCGTTGTCCGGCAAGGTGCTACTGCTCGATGATTTGGTAGATTCCGGCGTCACGCTGCAGCGGGTGCAAACTCACTTGAAAGAAAATTTTCCGGCAGTGACCGAAGTGCGTTCCGCTGTTATCTGGTGCAAGGCATGTTCCTCGGTGCAGCCGGATTATTTTCTGCAATACTTGGAGAGCAATCCGTGGATTCACCAACCGTTCGAGGAGTACGATAGCCTCCGTCCGCATCAACTTGCGGCGTGGCTGAGAAAAGGCGAAGTAACTTGATTCGAACTTGCTTCTTGAATCCGAATCCAAAGTTCGGATTTGCCTGATTACGATGGAAAAAAACCCGTTGGCATGCCAGCGGGTTTTTTGATTTAGAGGACAAAGTGCCGACATGGGCGCTGTTGTACTAAAACGCGGACGCTAAAGCAAAGTGGTTATGTTCTTTGCTGAAGCTGAAAAGAAAAAAGGCCCGCGATTGCGGACCTTTTTAATAAACTTGGTGCCCAGAAGAGGACTCGAACCTCCACAGTGTTGCCACCGCTAGGACCTGAACCTAGTGCGTCTACCAATTCCGCCATCTGGGCGATGCGAAGACAGAGATTATAGCGAAAAACTGCGGAATGTCAATTCGTCGCTGCAATGAAATCAACGGAAGGCGATGAAAGGTTGAGGGTAGGGCGTTAGGTAAATACAACTGTACTCCGTTACACTACCCTCTGTATCAATAATAATGAACTGAAATACCCTTTTGAGCCAATATTCATACTCTATTCCCAGCCGGGAGGAAATCCTCGGCATCCTACGCACTGCGGCCAGCCCTCAGGATGTGCAATCGCTTGCTGCGGCTCTCGATGTCAAACCCGAAGAACTGGACGGCCTGACGCGCCGCTTGAATGCGATGGAACGTGATGGTCAAATTAAGCCGAATCGAAACGGCCACTATCAACTCGCTCATCAACCGAACTTTATCGAGGGGCGGGTAAACGGACACCGGGAAGGCTACGGCTTCCTGACGCCGGATGATGGTAGCGATGATATCTTCCTGCCCGAGAAAGAAATGCAAAAGGTACTGCATGGTGATCGGGTGCAGATCCGCATCATTGGTACGGACCGCCGCGGCCGCCCAGAAGGCACGATCGTTGAAGTTTTGGAACGCGCAAATGTCCGCGTCATTGGACGTTTGCTGAACGAGAACGGCGTATGGGTTGTTGCGCCTGAAGACAAACGCATCGGCCAAGATATTCTGTTGTCCGGATCGCCTGGCAAGGCGAAGACTGGACAGGTAGTCAGCGTCGAGTTGATTGAGCAGCCTTCTCGGTATACCCAACCGGTTGGAAAAATCGTCGAAGTCCTTGGTGATATTGACGATCCCGGCATGGAGATCGAAATTGCGGTGCGCAAGTACGGTGTGCCACACGAATTTTCTGAGGCAGCCAAGAAGCTGGCGGCAAAACTGCCGGGTGAAGTCCATGATGTCGATTTGGCCGATCGCGTTGATTTGCGCGATATTCCGCTGGTCACCATCGATGGCGAAGACGCGCGCGATTTTGACGATGCCGTGTACTGTGAACCCGTCAAGATTGGACGGAGCAATGCCTATCGTCTGATCGTTGCCATCGCTGACGTTAGCCATTACGTGAAACCGAGCGATGCATTGGATGCCGATGCGCTGGAACGTAGCACGTCGGTGTATTTCCCGCGCCGGGTAATTCCGATGCTCCCTGAAAAGTTATCAAACGGGCTGTGTTCGCTCAATCCTGGCGTAGACCGCCTGACACTCGTATGTGACGCGGTCATCACGGCCAAGGGCGAGATAAAAGCTTATCAGTTCTATCCGGCGGTAATTCACTCGGCAGCGCGACTGACATACACCGAAGTCGCGGCGATTCTGGCCAATACCAAGGGAACGGAAGCAGCGAAGCGACAGGGGCTGGTGCCACACCTTCTAAATTTGAATGAGGTATTCAACGCGTTGTTGCAGGCAAGGCATGCACGCGGCGCGATCGATTTCGAAACGACCGAAACCTATATCGTCTGCAATGCCGTCGGCAAGATCGAACAGATCCTCCCGCGGACGCGGAATGACGCACACCGACTGATCGAAGAGTGTATGTTGGCGGCCAACGTCTGTGCCGCTGATCTCCTTGCGCGCCACAAGCATCCCGGTGTGTACCGTATCCACGCAGCGCCATCGAAGGAAAAACTTAATCAGGTTCGAACGTTCCTGAAACAAATGGGACTGCATCTTGGCGGCGGCGATACGCCGACAGCATCGGATTACGCAGAATTGATCCCTAAGATCAAGATGCGTCCAGACGCGATTCTTTTGCAAACCATGTTGCTGCGCTCGATGCAGCAGGCTGTCTACAGTCCTGACAATATCGGCCATTTTGGCTTGGCATATGAAGCGTATGCGCACTTCACCAGCCCAATACGCCGCTACCCCGATTTGCTGACGCACCGTGCGATCAAGGCTATTTTGCAGGGCAAGCGTTACGAGCCGAAAGGAATTGAAACAAGCGCGCTCAATACCATGTTGTCGCCTTCGGCACGACGGATGGCTGCGCAGGACAAGGCCGCAGGAAAGAAAAAGAAAGAAGGCGAACTTGCCATTTGGGAGGCGCTTGGCATTCATTGTTCTGCAAACGAACGGCGGGCCGATGAAGCGTCGCGCGATGTTGAAGCTTGGCTGAAGTGTTATTTCATCCGTGACAAGCTGGGTGAGGAATTTACCGGCACAATTTCCGGCGTCGCGCCGTTTGGCATTTTTGTTCAGCTCGATACGCTGTTCATCGAGGGAATGGTGCATGTCACCGAACTTGGCGCTGATTATTTCCAGTATGACGAAGTGCGTCACGAACTGCGCGGCGAGCGCACCGGCATCCGATATCAACTGACCGACCGTGTCACCGTGCAGGTGAGCCGGGTGGATCTGGACGCACGCAAGATCGATCTGCGTCTGGTTAATGAGCCAGACATCAGGACGACATTGAAAAACGAAGCGCGCCGGGCCGAATCCGAGCAGACGCGCGAAAAGAAAACCAAGGCAAAAGCCAAGTCTGCTCCCCGCAAGTCGACATCCGAAAAAACGGCAAAGTCCAAGGGCTCCGGGGCCGGTGTTGCAAAGACTACTCGCTCTTCCAAGACGTACGCCAAGTCGGGAAAGAAAAAAAGATAACCATGAAAAGTAAAATGATTTTTGGCTTCCATGCCGTGACCGCGCGTTTACGCCATGACGCGTCTTCTGTCGAGGAAATCTATATCGACGCTGAACGGCATGACCGGCGCATGCAGGAAATGCTGCGTGCGGCCGAAGCAGCCAAGGTACGCATCATTCAGACTGAGGGCCAACGTCTCGACGGCATGGTCGGCACGCGCCGTCACCAAGGCGTGGTTGCCAAAGCAGGCGAACTTTCGCTGGCACGTAATCTTGATGAGTTGCTTGACGCAATTGACGGACCGCCATTGCTGTTGATACTGGACGGCGTTACCGACCCCCATAACCTAGGCGCGTGCCTGCGTGTAGCCGACGGGGCAGGAGCGCACGCGGTCATTGCACCCAAGGACCGCGCTGTTGGTCTGAACGCAACCGCCGCCAAGGTTGCCAGTGGTGCCGCAGAGACAGTCCCTTACATTACCGTCACCAATTTGGCACGCACCATGCGCGAACTGAAAGAACGCGATATCTGGTTAATCGGCACAACGGACGATGCCGGAAAAGGCTTGTACGAGGCGGACTTTTCAGGGGGCTCGGCACTGGTAATGGGGTCGGAAGGCGAGGGCATGCGTCGACTGACTCGCGAAAATTGCGATGTTCTTGTCAGCATTCCAATGCAGGGTGCGGTTGAAAGCCTCAATGTGTCGGTTGCATCAGGAATTTGCCTCTACGAAGCGCGTCGGCAAAGAATCGTCGCGAAGTAACGTAGCCCAAAATACGGCGACCTGTATCGCAAATTTTGCGTACGCACTAGTCTGCGTAGGCAAGTATCCGTCAACACGTTAACATCACGTCTTCAGGCAAATTTCGTCATTTCCTATGTTCAGCCGCATCCGCGAGGACATCGCCAGCATTATCGAACGAGATCCGGCCGCCCGCACAGGATGGGAGGTGCTGACCTGCTATCCGGGGTTGCATGCCATCGTGATGCATCGCTGGGCGAACTGGTGCTGGAACCATGGGTTGAAATGGTTAGGCCGGTTCATTTCACATATCGCGCGAGGACTGACCGGCGTCGAGATTCATCCGGGTGCGACGATCGGGCGGCGCGTCTTTATCGATCACGGCTTTGGTGTGGTGATCGGAGAGACGGCCGAAGTAGGCGATGATTGCACGATTTACCAGGGCGTTACCTTGGGCGGTACGTCGCTCAACAAGGGGACGAAACGCCATCCGACGTTGGGGCGTGGTGCAATTATCGGTGCTGGTGCCAAAGTCCTCGGTGGCTTTACGGTTGGCGATGGTGCTAAGGTTGGATCTAACGCTGTCGTGGTCAAGGAAGTGCCTCCAGGGGCGACTGCTGTCGGAAATCCAGCGCACATTGTGCAGAAGGATGCGGGCAAACAGCGTGAAGAGGCTGCGGCTAGGGTCTTTGCAGCGTACGGTGTCATGCCTAATGCCGATGAGGATCCGCTTTCAACGGCTCTGCATAAGCTCATTGATCATGCAACTGCGCAAGAGCAGCAGATGCTGAAGATTCTTGCTGCATTGAAGGCGGCGGGCGTTGGCTGCGAAGTTTTGCCGCACGTTGACAAGCTCGATGCAGAACAATTGAACAGATTAGTAGAATGAGGGATTCGTAGTGACAGAACCAGGTGTGGCCAGTTCGGAAAAATCTTCTCGCGACGAAGAATTACTTGATCCCTTCGAGATTCGAGTGCTCGCCGTACTTGCTGAAAAAGAGGCGCTTACGCCAGATAACTATCCGATGTCGCTTAATGCATTGACGAACGGATGCAATCAGCTATCAAGTCGCGATCCGGTGATGTCGATCTCCGAAGAGACCGTACAGGATGTGCTGCAGCGCCTGGTGCAAAAAAGGCTGGTATCGGAGATCAGGCAAGCCGGAGCACGGGTGTCCAAGTACGAGCACCGGATGCGCATGAAGTGGTCGCTCGAGCAGGACAAGCTTGCAATTTTGACAGTTCTGATGCTGCGAGGCATTCAAACCGCCGGTGAGATTCGTGCGCGAAGTGGCCGATTGCATGACTTTGCCACAGTAGGAGACGTGGAAACAGGACTGCAGTTCCTCATCGATAAATTTCCGCCGGTGGTGGCGCGTCTTGCACGAGCGCCTGGGACGAAGGAGGCACGTTACGCACAATTGCTTTCGGGTGAAAAAATCTTGGAGACGCAAGAGATTGCTGCGAGTTTTTCATCAACGGTGGAAACGCCGCGACAGGATCGCCTTGGTGCGCTCGAAGCCGAGGTCGCAAGTTTGCGCAGTGAAGTCGAACGATTGACGGAGCAATTCGACAGCTTCAAGAAGCAATTTGATTAACTGTCTGAATAGGCCTCCAAATGCCTATTCAGACCCTCCATCGGGCGCGTGCCGCCGTATGCTGCCATCGGCATGCATCGCCAGCCATCCTCCGCGCGGGTCTTCACAATCGAAATCCCAATCCGGCAATACGTGGCGCACGCGCTTTTTCCCATTGATCATCTGATAGTCATGTGTTGCCGGTCGATGCGTATGACCATGGATCATCACGGTCGTCCCGCTCTTGTCAAACAGCGAAGCGATCGCATCGGGATTCACATCCATGATCTCGGATGACTTGTTGCGCTGGGCCTCGCGGCTGCCGGTGCGCATACCATCGATAATCGCCTTTCGCTGAATGAGCGGCATCGCCAAAAACTGTTTTTGCCAATCGAATTGACGTACTTGGGCACGGAAAGACATGTAGGCGAGGTCATCGGTGCACTGCGCATCGCCGTGAGCCAGCAGAATGCGTTGACCGCCAATATCGGCGACGTAGGGGTCGGGTAGCAAAGTCATGCCGGTTGCCTTCGCAAAATCCGAACCAATCAGAAAATCACGATTGCCAGCAATCCAGAAAATGAGCGTTCCGGAAGTGCTGACGGCGTGAATCGCATCGGCTATTTGCTTGTTGTACGGGTTACAAAGGTCATCGTCGCCAGCCCAGTATTCGAACAGATCGCCAAGCAGATACAGTTGCCGTGTTTTCATTGCATGCTGCTGCAAAAAATCCAAAAACGCCTGCGTGGTGCACGGAAGTGTGGGCTGCAGGTGCACGTCCGAAACAAAAAGCGCAACCGTTTCAGATTGCGCTTTTCCGGTCTGCATTGCTTGATTCAAAGCGTGCATGACTTGATGGGCATGAAGGCAGCGATCAGACCACTTCTGCCTTCTCGATAACGACATTTTCAACAGGGACATCGGCGAACATGCCGGTGCGTGTGGTCTTCACCGAGCGAATTTTGTCAACGACATCGGTACCTTCCACTACTTTGGCAAACACGCAGTAACCCCAGCCGTCTTGGCCCGGATAGTCGAGAAAACTATTGTTCTTCACATTGATGAAAAATTGCGCCGATGCGGAATGCGGTGCCGAAGTACGCGCCATGGCGACCGTGTACGGCTCGTTTTTCAGACCGTTTTTCGCTTCGTTTTCGATCGGGTCATTTGTTGGCTTCTGCTTCATGCCCGGTTCAAATCCGCCGCCCTGGACCATGAAGCCGTCGATCACCCGATGAAAAATGGTGCCGTTGTAGTGACCTGACTGTACGTAGGCCAGGAAGTTGGCGACGGTCTTCGGCGCTTTCTCTGCTTCTAGCTCCAGCTTGATTGCGCCGTAATTGGTGGTAAGAATGACAGCCATGGTAGGTCCTTATTGAGTTTGAGTTACTTGATAACGGAGGCGGATTCAATGACGATCGGCTTCACCGGTACGTTCTGATGCATGCCGCTGTTTGCCGTATCGACCGATTTAATTTTTTCGACGACATCGGTGCCCTTGACGACCTTGCCGAACACGGCATAACCCCAGCCGTCTTGGCCCGGGTAGTCGAGGAAGCTGTTGTTCTTTACGTTGATGAAAAATTGTGCCGAGGCCGAGTGCGGGGCTGCAGTGCGTGCCATCGCAACGCTGTAGTTGTCGTTCTTGAGGCCGTTTTTCGCCTCATTCTCGATTGGCGCCTTAGTCGGTTTCTGTTGCATGTCCTTGTCGAAGCCGCCACCCTGAATCATGAAATTGCTGATCACGCGGTGGAAAACCGTGCCGTTGTAGTGACCGCTTTTTACGTACTGCAAAAAATTTTCAACTGTCTTGGGCGCCTTTTCCGGATAGAGTTCCAGCACGATTTCCCCCATGCTGGTTTTCAGCGAAACCTGTGGCGCGTCGGCAGCCAAGGCACTTTGGAAAACGGCGCTGAATGACAGAACAGCTGCCAGGCGAATGAGATGTCTACGTGAATTTTGCATTCTGCTTCCTTTGCTCTTTACAGACAAATGTCAATTGTGTATCTTCCGTGTCCCTTTGCTGGAACGCCGAAGTTTGCCGTGCATCAATCAAGCCATGCGACTGTCGCATTTTGCGCCGCTTGCGCAGGCTTTGATCTCCTGTCGCCAAGGGCCGGTTTCATCAATGTTATACTGCGGCGAAACCGTGCATTTTATCAAAATAAGCATGACAAAAGGGTTTCGGCACCTTCGTAGTATCGTGTCATTCGCTAATTTCAGGTATGCAATCCATTGCCTCCAGGCGTCTGTCCACTCCCTAGCCGAAACAGAAAACAGCCCATGACCGCAATCAAGATCTACAACACGCTTGCGCGTGAAAAGCAGACTTTTATTCCCATGCAATCCGGTAAGGTCCGCATGTATGTATGCGGAATGACGGTGTATGACTATTGTCATCTTGGTCATGCTCGTGTCATGGTGGTATTCGACATGGTGCAACGGTGGTTGCGCGCGTCAGGCCTGGACGTTGACTATGTGCGCAATATCACCGATATCGATGACAAAATCATCAAGCGTGCTGTTGAAAACGGCGAGTCGATTTCGCAACTGACCCAGCGCTTCATTGATGCAATGGATCAGGATGCGGCCGCACTCGGCGTGCAGAAACCTGATCATGAGCCACGTGCTACTCAGTACGTGCCGCAAATGCTCGGCCTGATTGAAAAGCTGGAGCGCAATGGCCTCGCATACAAGGCTTTAGATGGGGACGTCAATTATTCGGTACGCGATTTCGCCCAGTACGGCAAGCTTTCAGGCAAGTCGCTCGATGATCTGCGTGCCGGGGAGCGCGTTGAGCTGAACACTGGAAAGCGCGATCCCCTCGATTTCGTGCTGTGGAAAGCGTCGAAAGAATCAGAGCCCGATGAAGTCAAATGGGATTCACCGTGGGGCAAAGGGCGTCCGGGCTGGCATATCGAGTGTTCCGCAATGAGCTGCGAACTGCTCGGCGAACAATTCGACATTCACGGCGGCGGCGAGGATTTGCAATTCCCGCATCACGAGAATGAGATCGCGCAATCGGAAGGGGCGCATCAGCATACCTTCGTAAACTACTGGATGCACAACGGATTCATTCGCGTCGATAACGAGAAGATGTCGAAATCGCTCGGTAATTTCTTCACCATCCGGGATGTGCTGAAGAAATATGATCCTGAAATCGTGCGTTTCTTCATTTTGCGTGCGCACTATCGAAGTCCGCTCAACTATTCCGACGCGCATCTGGATGATGCAAAGCATGCGTTGACACGTCTGTATACGGCACTGAAAGATGTCGTGCCGGATGCGCAACCATTGGATAGAGGCGAGGCGCATGCAGTCCGCTTCGCCGATGCGATGAATGACGATTTCAATACGCCAGTGGCGGTTTCAGTGTTGTTTGATTTGGCCAATGAAGTCAACAAGACCAAGTCACCTGTGCTGGCTAGGCAGTTAACGCAACTGGCTGGCGTGATCGCACTATTACAGCGGGTCCCGCAGGAATTCCTTCAGGCTGGTCCGGCAAGTACCGAGCAGGGCGGCTATACCGAGGCGATGATCACTGCGCAAATCAATGCAAGGACCGCCGCAAAAAAAGCAAAGAACTTTGCGGAAGCCGATAGCATTCGTACCGAATTGCTCAATAACGGCATCGTCCTCGAAGACAAGCCTGGCGGCATTACCGAGTGGCGGAGGGCGTAAACCGCATGGTGACATCCCCACAATCCAACGGCATTGCCGGCGTGCCTGCATACTGGCAGGACGCCAAGGATGAGTTGATGAAGCGCGACCGCATTATGCGCAAACTTATCCCGCAATTTGGCGACATGCATCTGATTGGGCGAAGCGAAGCATTCACGACCCTCGCGCGCTCGATTGTCGGCCAGCAGATATCCGTCCACGCGGCGGATGCGGTTTGGAAGCGTTTCCTGGACGTCTGTCCAAAGTGTACGCCGGCACAGGTGTTGAAGGCCGGACAGGAAGCGCTTGCAGGGTGCGGTTTATCAAAGAGAAAAGCCGAGTACGTCATCGATCTCGCCGATCATTTCAAGGCCAAACGCGTACACGCGGATAAATGGATGGAGATGGACGACGAAGAGGTTATCTCGGAACTGATTCAGATCCGTGGCATCGGACGCTGGACAGCCGAGATGTTTTTGATATTTAATCTGCTCCGACCGAACATTTTGCCCCTGGATGACCTTGGCTTGCTCAAGGGCATTAGCGTTAATTATTTTTCTGGCGAACCGGTATCCCGCAGCGATGCACGCGAAGTCGCCGCCAACTGGGAACCATGGCGCACTGTTGCGACGTGGTATCTTTGGCGCAGTCTGGAAGCGGCGCCGGTCATTTACTGATTCACATATCATCTCGTGTTGATATTTAAGGAGGCACGATGAGCAAAACAACTTTTCTCGGGTTTGAGCAAGCGATTGCTGAACTAGAGGGGAAAATCGAAGAGCTGCGCTTTGTGCAGGATGACTCCGCAGTCGATATCTCTGAAGAGATCGATCGGCTTTCAAAGAAAAGCCAGCAACTTACGAAGGACATTTACGCCAAGCTCACGCCATGGCAAGTGTCGCAAATTGCGCGTCATCCGCAGCGTCCATACACCATGGATTATGTGAACGAAATTTTCACGGATTTCCATGAACTGCATGGCGACCGCAGCTATGCGGACGATTTGTCCATTGTCGGCGGGCTCGCCCGTTTTAACGGTCAGTCATGCATGGTGATTGGTCATCAAAAAGGCCGGGACACCAAGGAGCGCGCATTACGCAATTTCGGCATGCCCAAACCAGAAGGCTATCGCAAGGCAATGCGCCTGATGAAGGTCGCCGAGAAGTTTGGTTTGCCGATCTTCACCTTCGTCGATACGCCAGGCGCGTTCCCCGGTATCGACGCGGAAGAACGAGGTCAGTCGGAAGCCATTGGTCACAACCTGTACGTGATGGCCGAACTGAAGGTGCCGCTCATTGCCACCATCATTGGTGAAGGCGGTTCGGGCGGCGCGCTCGCCATTGCCGTCGGCGATATAGTAATGATGCTGCAATATGCAACCTATTCGGTGATTTCGCCGGAGGGCTGCGCATCCATCTTGTGGAAGACCTCGGAACGTGCGTCGGATGCCGCAGACGCGCTGGGTTTAACGGCGCATCGCCTCAAAGCGATGAACTTGATCGACAAGATCGTCAATGAGCCTCTGGGTGGCGCGCATCGCGATCCGAAGCAGATGGCATCGATGCTGAAGCGCGCTCTGGCCGATTCGCTGCGCCAACTACAGGGATTGAAGACCAAGGATCTGCTGGCGGCACGCCATGAAAAGCTCATGAGCTACGGCAAATTCAAGGAAATCACTCCCTCGGAATAGGCAGTGGATGACAGGCTGGTAGCGTCCGTCGTGGACGCTTTCGAACGCGCGCTGGGAGCAATCCGAGCGCGCGTTTCCACTTCTACTGAGCGCCTCGCCATTGCCTATAGCGGAGGACTGGATTCGTCTGCGCTTCTGCATCTCGCGCATCGGTATGCGGCCACGCATCACGTTCAACTATACGCATTTCACATTCATCATGGACTCAGTGCGAATGCGGATAACTGGCTTTTGCATTGTGAACAGGATTGCTTGCGGCGAGATATTCGCTTTGATACGCGTCGCGTCCACTTAAGCGATTGCGAACGAGATGGCGTCGAACAAGCTGCACGAATTAGCCGCTATGCAGCGCTGGGCGATCTCTGCCGTGTGCACAACGTGCCATTGCTTATTACTGCGCATCATCTGGACGACCAAGCCGAAACCGTGTTGCTGCAGTTATTACGCGGTTCCGGAGTTGCCGGCCTTTCCGGCATGGACGTCTTGAATGCCGCGCCTGATTTGCTTGGCGATTCCTCGTTGATGATCGGACGCCCGCTGCTGGATGTGGCCCGTTCCGCGCTTGAACACTTCGTCACGCAGCAAAATATTCGATACGTCGACGACGAATCCAACAACGATGTTAGGTATGCGCGTAATGCGTTGCGTCATAAAGTAATGCGATCGCTCGATACTTGTTTCCCGGGGTTTCAGAAGCGGATTGCGCGTGGTGCCCAACATGCGCAATCCGCGCAACGCTTGCTCAACGAGTTGGCGGCGCAGGATCTCAGTGCTTGCGTTGACGGGGACTGCATCGACGTTCTAAAGCTACGATGCTTCAGTACCGATCGCATTGATAACCTGATGCGTTACTGGTTTGCCCGACATGAAATACGCATGCCGTCTACAGCATGGCTGTGGGAAATGCGTGAGCAGCTCCTCGGTGCCAAGGAAGATGCGCAAGTACGGGTCACGCATGCCGATTGTGAGATCAGGCGTTACCGGAATCGCATCCATTTGACCCCTCGACGAATGAATACCTTATCGCAGGCGCTGCTTACCGCGTTTCGTTGGAAAGGTGAACCGCAGCTTTATTTCCCTTCCTGCGGCGGCACTTTGCATTTCGATACGGGGCAGGAAGGTGTGGATCCAGTGTGGTTGCTCGCCCAGGAAATGCACATTGGCAGTCGTCGTGGCGGCGAGAAACTGAAGCTTGCGCCTAACCGTCCAACGCGAAGCTTGAAGCATCACTATCAGGCAGTCGGGATACCAGCGTGGGAAAGGGAAAGCCTTCCGGTAATTACCGTAGGAGATGAATTGCTCTATGCCGCAGGTATTGGCATGAATTGGCAAATTTTCACGCAAGATGGCAATCAGGCAATTCGCCTTCGTTGGGAGAAAGATATCATTTGATTCCAGGCAAGATTATTCATGGTTTTTTGCGCTTTTCATCGTCGTTTCATCGGCTCGATACTTGCCATCCTGCGTTGCAGCATGTAAAGTAAAGGGTTGATTTTAATCAAAAATTTTCCTTTTTCTCAGCGCACCTTATCAACCCTTATGGCTTTAATCGTCCACAAATACGGCGGCACTTCCATGGGCTCGACCGAGCGCATCAAAAATGTCGCCAAACGCGTCGCCAAATGGCATGACGCTGGTCACCAGATCGTTGTGGTGCCGTCCGCAATGTCCGGTGAAACCAACCGCCTGATCGGTCTCGCGAAAGAAATCATGTCGCAACCGGATCCACGCGAACTCGACATGCTGGCGTCGACCGGTGAACAGGTCTCGGTTGCGCTCTTGTCAATGGCGCTGCAGTCCATTGGCAAGCAAGCCGTATCGTACGCGGGCTGGCAAGTGCCGATCAAGACTGACTCCGCATTCACTAAGGCGCGCATTCAGTCTATCGACGATGTGCGCGTTCGCAAGGATCTGGACGCCGGCAAGATTGTTATCATCACCGGTTTCCAAGGGGTGGATGACGCCGGCAATATTACGACGCTCGGACGCGGCGGTTCCGATACGTCAGCAGTCGCCGTAGCGGCGGCAATGAAGGCAGCGGAATGCCTGATTTACACTGACGTCGATGGCGTGTATACGACCGACCCCCGTGTAGTATCTGAAGCGCGCCGCCTGAAGACGGTCACGTTTGAAGAAATGCTTGAGCTGGCTTCGCTTGGCTCGAAAGTATTGCAGATCCGCTCGGTTGAATTCGCCGGCAACTATAAGGTGCCGACACGCGTGCTATCGTCGCTGACCGATCCGCTCATGTCGCTGGAAGAGGAAGCCAATTCCGGCACCCTGATTTCGTTTGAGGAAGATACACACATGGAACAAGCCGTCATTTCCGGTATCGCGTTCAACCGCGATGAAGCAAAGATCACCGTGCTGGGTGTACCTGATAAGCCGGGCATCGCTTATCAGATTCTCGGCCCGATTGCGGACGCCAATATTGAAGTCGACATGATCATCCAGAATCAGTCCGTCGATGGCAAAACTGACTTCACGTTCACGGTGCCGCGCGGCGAATACGTCAAGGCTATGGAGGTTCTGACCAAGAGCGTTAAAGAGCACATTGGCGCGGGCAGTATTGTGGGCGATTCCAAGGTGTCGAAGGTGTCGGTCGTCGGCGTCGGCATGCGCAGCCATGTGGGGATCGCGTCCCAGATGTTCCGCACGCTCTCCGAGGAAGGCATCAATATCCAGATGATTTCCACATCGGAAATCAAGATTTCTGTCCTGATCGACGAGAAGTACATGGAGTTGGCCGTTCGCGCGCTGCATAAGACATTCGACCTGGAAAAAGCTTGATCGAACTCGATCAAACAGCATAGCGTCATTGACCAAGTCCCCATGAGCAGCTATCATGCGGGACTTCACTGAAGCGGAGCAGTAACCGCTTGACGTGTGGAGACGTGGCCGAGTGGTCGAAGGCACTTCCCTGCTAAGGAAGCATATGGGCTTAAACCTGTATCGAGGGTTCGAATCCCTCCGTCTCCGCCAGAACAAATACACACGCCCAAGGTACTGATCTTAAAGCCTTTTCCTGAAGGCTCCTCCGATGATTTGGAGTAGCTTTTTGGAGTAGTGATCAGCTTGGGCGTTGTTGTTTTTGCGCCTCATTGGTGGCTGACTCCAGCCGCTTTCTTCTCGGCTTCAGCATTCCCATATTGGTGTGACGGATCACCTCGTCTAATGCAGGGTGCTAGTCAAATTTGACCTCTATAGGTCTTGACTACCTTGGTGCTCCAGAGCCGCAGCGATATTCCTCAGAAGTCCGGATTTTCATCCTCCTCATAGAGCATGCCTGTGCTTGGATCAAGTCTATTGAGTTCGAGAAAACAGTCCGTGAGGCGAGAGTCATAGATTTCCAATGCTCTCCATAACACCTCAGGTTGTTTGCTGAGTTCTCTGCCGTGCTTCTTCACCAAGGTCGCAGCAAGAGCCGCTGCTTCCTTTTCGAGCCAGTCCGTATCAAAGGTGCGATCATCTTCGCGCTGGAAACCCATCCTCGCGTCCCACCAAGACCAATCTGCCAAGTCTTCGAGCCGGTGCTTCTGCAATAGGGTGTCTCGCGTCTTCCGCATGGTGATGACGGTTTGCCGCGAGATTCCTGCAGCATCGGCGGTCTTGTTGATCGACAGGTGCGCCCCAACCACAAGCCTCCAGGCTGCGTTGGCCTTCTCGCTGGTTGACATGGGCAGCTTGTTCCGACTGTTCGCCTTCAGGGCTTCGCCGATGGCTTCGTCGAGGGAGCCATGGAACACCTGTACGGGAATCGGGTTGTGATACATAGCGTCTATGTAGGCCTGCATTCGATGATGGCCATCGACAAGCACCCACCCGTTACCGACCCAGAAGACGGTAACAGGGTCGAAAGGTTTGCCGTTGGAGTTGTTTAAGGCCTTGGTAAGCGTACGAACATGATCATCACTCATCCATCCGCCTTGACCACGGTGCTGGAAGACATCCTCGAAACGCTCGATTTCTTCGCGCATGAGTGTTGATGGATCTGCAGGAGCTTGTGTGCCTTCGTGAATCCGCTGTTGCAGCAGCTTTTTCGCTTCGATCAGGTTACCCAATACCATTTCGTTGAGCCTCCATGCGTATGTCTTCCTCTTCTAAAGAAGACATGAGATGTACTAGGCGCACGGATGGCTACCGTCGATCATCTCCGAAGTCTCGTTCTGTGTAGCCAATAAAAAAATTTCATATTTGCTACGCAGCAGACCATCTGAACCTAAATGGCTCATCTGATCACTGGCTTCTGGGACTGATCTTCTGGGGGGCGTTACGCCATCCGTGATCTGTATCGCATGATGGTCTGTCTACTGGTATTGAATTGTTTGGCAATCTGGGCGATGGGTGTGCCAGCCTTGGTCAGCTTTGCTGCTTCCTCTTGTTGGGCTGCAGAGAGTGCCGAAGGTCTGCCGAATGTTTTTCCTTCGGCTTTTGCTCTAGCAATCCCAGCGTGTGTCCGTTCGATCAACAGGTCACGCTCAAACTCGGCCACAGCGTTAATGACTTGCATGGTCATCTTCCCCGCTGGGCTAGTCAGGTCGACCCCACCAAGAGCCAAGCAATGAACTCGGACACCAATGCTTTCAAGATGTTCAACAGTTGCTCTGACATCCATGGCGTTGCGTCCGAGTCGATCCAACTTGGTCACGATCAGGACATCCCCATTTTCGAGCTTGTCGAGCAGCTTGGTAAACCCCTTGCGTTCCATGGCCGCGACAGAACCTGAGACAGTGTCGGTGATAATTCGCTGTTCGGCTACGTTGAACCCCGCAGTTGCGATCTCCTGCACTTGGTTGTCAGTGGTCTGCTCGGAGGTCGATACACGGCAGTAGGCGAAAATGCGGGACATGGAAATGCTCATGAGTACGAAATGGGTGTACGGATGATAGCTGGGGTACGGAAGGTATACAAGCTTACTTTCGTACTATGTTGCTGGTGGGGTACGGAATGGGTCGGTTGCGTACGTCGCGAAGTGGCAGATATGTTCATTGTCGAAGAATGATTCCAACGCCAGTGCTGTCGTCTATCTCTGGTCATGCTAAATTGTTATTTTGCAATCTTTGCACCTGTTCGGAGTGTCATTCATGAATGCGCATCATCGGCATCGGCACTACTCATTTTGCTAATCATTGGGCTAGATATGCTTCGATTAATCGGGTACGTGGGTCTGGCAGTTCTGACTGCAATTGTGCTCTTGTGTATTTATCTATCACTTGACCATGGCGACTGGCGAGGGGTCGGAATCGGCGTTGGTGCGTTGGTTATGTTTGCGTTCTTTGGAAACACCCTTTGGGTTTCTGGACTCAAGGAAAAACGCCCTTATGCCTCAGTGGCTCCAAATCGAACGATTCTTGGCATCTTCATGGCATTCTTGGGGTTGTCCGCGTTAGCTGGAGGAGTGGAGAGGTTGATCGCTGGAAGCTGGCTCTCTGGTTGCGTAACGCTGGTGGTGGCAGTCGTTCTGCTTGATGGGGCATTCCGAGCATTGCGTAGCCGCCTCTAGAAAGATGGCATATGGTTCCCTCGAAATTTCTTCGACCTTTGGCGTTCGCGGTCTACCCATTCCTTGTTCTATTTGTACTATCGCCTCTGAGCGTTGTGCTGCAGGTTGTTTTCGGCGGCGAGAGTTTTATGGACATTATCGGAAAGGTCATCCATCTCGGCTTCTCGATTCTGTTTTGGACAACACCGCTTTACTGTCTGGGCTGTGCATTGATTCGAGGTGGCATGAGTGGATGGCGCAGTGCCTTGTGGGGTGTTGCGGCAGTAGTCGTATGGGGCACTGGCCTATTACTGTTGTTGGTCTTTTCTAAACCGGACTACGACACGCCACATCCGGACTTTACGAGGGACGAGGCCGTATGGGTCGTTTACTTCGTATTTATCCTCTGGATTGCGCACTATGCCCCAAAGCGAGGTCGACAAGTAACGGCGTCTTGCGAGTAGGTTGGCGTTGATACTTTGTCCTCGACTTCGCTCGGCAATACTATCGGCGATGTCAGGAAAATGATCCGAAAGACGCAACTATCGAATCGGTGCAACTCGCTGTTCCTGCGCATGGAAACCCGAAGGAAGCCGTGCGCTCCGGATCAGCGGCGACCGTTCTTTTTTGCTCCCAATATGTACCCCCCTCGTAGTGAAATATCACCCATTTCAAAAAAGGGTTAAAGGGTCGAAATCCTCCTTGTTGTTGAGCTTTCATCACTGCGGAGCTTTTCCCAAAAAACGGTTGGTCAAGTAGCTGAAATGCGGTAATTCTGCGCCTTGGAGGGGTTTGGGAGCTAGTCTGGTTCCTATGCGTCTTTCGTAGCGGGAGGCAGGGCAGGAAGCGGGTGCAGTGGGTAGGTGACCCGCTGTACGGCATTCCGCATCTGTTCCATGCTTGACCCGCCAGAGTACAGCCCGTAGGTCATTGTTTGCTTCTCATGCCCGACGATGTCCGCCGCGACACCCTCGGTCACCCCAGCCTGTTCCAGCAGCGTTGTGAATGTCTTGCGGATGCTGTGGAAGCATTTGGTGCGCTCGGTATAGCCCATGGCCTTCTTGAGGCGTCCGAACCGCTTACCAAGGGGCTTGCCGCGCTCACCGCGCTTGTCGATGTTAAATCCCGCAACGACGTACTCATCCCCCTCAATGAACGAGAAGCTGCCAAGAAGGTCGTGCAGTAGCGGGTGCATGGGAATCATACGCTGGGCTGCCTTCGTCTTCGTACCATTGATGGTGATTGTCTGGGTCTTCAGGTCGAGGTCGCACCGCCGCAGCGTTGCAAGTTCTTCGATACGTGCGCCCGTGTACATGGCCAAAATGATCAACAATGAAAGCTGCCAGTCGTTCTGGGCATCGTCCGCTTTGAGAATGTCTACCACCTGCGCAGGGGCAAACGGTGCGATGTGTTCCTGCCGTCTAGCGGTTTTCGGTACGGCCAAGCCTTCAGGGAAGGGGTTTCACTCGCGGGGAAGAATTTCGTGATCCACCAGATACCGGCGATACGCTTGTGCCTGCCGCAGTGCTCTGCTGATGGTTTCCTGTCCGAGGTCTTTTTCTTCGACCAGATGATCCAGCCAGCCTCGGACGGCTTTCGGGGCAACCTCGGTGCTTTGCTCGAAATGATCGAGGAAGTGGTCAAGGGCAGCAGAATAGGCCCCCTGAGTCTTTGGGGAGTTGTTCCGGTACTGTGCGAGGAAATCATCCCTGTAATCTGACAAGAGGATGCGCTTGCCTGTCGCAACCTCGAAGGCTTCCTTCGCTTCGGGGAGAGTCATATCGCCAGTGCTGACGAGGTGCTCAAGCTCATCTGTCATCAGGACGCTGACGATGTCACGTTGGCTCGGCTGCAGGGTATCTTCTTCCGAATCACTCGACTCCGGTTCGCTAGGCTGGATGTCGGTTGCTTCCTTATACTCCTTTGCCCAAGACTTTGCCCATTCGCCAACATTCACGCCGTCACGCGCAAGCTGAATTTCGCGCTTCCACCCCGCGATGACCTCGTACTTGCGCACCTGTGCCAGCTTCAGGCTTGCGGTTTCCAAGGAGAGCCAGAACTCGCGGCGGCTGCCAAACTTGTGCCGTACGTCCTGCGGAATTGTTAAACGTGCATGCCATGTATCGCCTTGCCGTCGCAGGTGCTGCGCTGATAATCGTTCCATTTGAGAAGCATTCTTGTAGTAAAGATTTGGAGTAGGATCACCGCTGGAACCCGCGAGTTCAAGCCATTCGAGAGAAAATTTGTGTTGGGGATTACTGTCCCTCCGTCTCCGCCAAATGAAATAATAAAAAAGCCCCTATGCGGGGCTTTTTTATTGCTGCAACCGAAAAGGGGTGCCGCCCGCGATTGTTGGGACAGTGTGCCTGTCTTGCCGGTGCTGCGGCACTAGCTCGTCCCCATCACCAGGCCCTCAATGGTGTGTGCCTGTGCTATCGATTCCAGTTGATCGACAAGTCTGCATGGCAAGTGCTTTTTTACAAGCGACGGTAGTGTTTCGAAAAATGCCTTGGTCATATGCAGGTCATGCTTTTCGGCGTTGCGTGCATCCGGCGCATCCACCCCGAGCACGAAGACAGGGCGCGGCTTGGCAGAGAGGTTCGCCGTGCCTCGGTGTATCGTCAGAGCCGAACGCGCAGAAATATCTCCCATCTTCGGCATTTTTTTCTGCGCACGTGCTTCGTAGCGATGATAGAGCGACTTGGGCGGAAACATCTCACCTTCGCAGCCGCTAAGGTCATCCCATTGCGTTCCGGGGGCGACCTCGAACGGACCCATGTCCTCTGTGACATCAACTGTCGTGATATTAAACGCAAGCGAGTTGAGTCGACGCCCGATACGTGTCTCTTCAGGGGCGGGGAAGTCGCGGTGCCATGGTTGGTTTGCAGCTCCAGGACCAGGCACGTCGAAACCGACTTCAACGATTTTGTAGTCGGGGCCGAGGATTGATTCGCAAACGGCTGCTACCCAAGGATGGGTGACGAGATCGACGAAGCCGCGTATGCGTTCTGGGTGCACTTCAACGTAGTACCGATTCGGGCCTCGCGCAAGCGCTCCACCAGGCCGCTGCTGCGCTTCTGCAAATAGGATATCAATATCTTCACGTAGTCTCTGTACCCAATGACGGTCAAACGCGTCCTTGAGCCCGATGATGCCGTCGCCATATAGCCCTCGCATGATGTCCTCAACGTCAAACTGCTCGAATCGGGATTGAAGTACTGCGCTCATGGATATTGTCCTAAATGCTTTGCCAGCAAGGGGCGCGCTCGTGCAGCTAGCGGTCCTGCCGACGTTTATAAAAATCTCCGGATGATGCGTGATCGCCGGGAAAAACAGCGATTCGCAGTCGTGAAGACAGGGGCGCATGGTTAAAAGTGCCCCTGAGGACGAAAAAATGTGTCCCTATTGAAATTTTGCCAATCAAAACTAGGCCGGTACTCGGCGAGTTGGTTGCGTCGTGCAAGTTCCGGTGCCGATTGCTTGGTTTAGGCCAGCTTTAATTTATGTCCTGATAGCAGAAAAAAGCGATCTAACTAAAGTCTTGTGTTTTGCTGCCGTTAACAGATGGACGAGTGGTGGACAAAAAATATTTAGGAAATTTCAAATATTTTTAACGAAGACCCTAAAGTTTTGCGAAATGCAGCCGTTATGCAACATATCAGGTGTAATGAGCCCACAAAATTAACAGGCGAAAGCTAAATTTCTTGTTATCAGTACATATAAGAAAAACAATTTTTTGAAAATTTCTCATCGGCAAGGACGTGTGATCGACTGAAGCCCATCAGCTCGAACATCAAGCTCCAAGCCAGTTTCCGCGCAATCAAGCATGCGCGGAGTCAATGCTGCCCGGCGTTTGTAGGACAAACGCCTACGGGCTGCGTGCGTGTGCGTCTGACGTAAAATACGGCGCCATTCCTATTTTCTTAAAGTAACTTCAAACTCAGAATGCATCTCACTGGGGCGAAAAATGTTGCCCAGCTTCTAGTGAACAGGGGATGAAAAATGAACACGAACGACATGTTGGCTGAAATTCGTGACGCTAATTTGAGCTATCTGATGCTCGCTCAGCAGATGATTCGTTCCGACAAAGCCACCGCTGTATTTCGCTTGGGCATCAGTATTGAAATAGCTGACTTGATCGAAGGACTGAACAACGCACAGATTTTGAAGCTTGCGGGAACCAATATGATGTTGGCTCGGTTCCGGTTTGATGATGGTGCAATCCTCGGAATGTTGACAAATTACAACAAAGATCGCGAGCTTGCGCATTCCCATGCTGCGATCCTGATGGCTGGGCAACAAGTCGAGGAAATTTCCTGATACGGTGACGGAATTAGATGTTAAGAGCGATGCGGAGACAGAATGGCTAAGAAAAGCGTAGTAACGGAAGCTCAGGAAATTCAGCTTGCCATCGAGCTCATCAATCTTGGCGCCCGACTTCAACTGCTGGAATCCGAAACTAGCTTGTCGCGAGAACGCCTCCTGAAGCTGTACAAAGAACTCAAGGGCGTCTCGCCACCGAAAGGCATGCTACCGTTTTCGACGGATTGGTTCATTACCTGGCAGCCGAACATCCACTCTTCGCTTTTCATCAATATTCACAAATACTTGGTCGAGCATGCCCAGATTTCGGGCATCGAAGCCGTGATGAAGGCATATAAGCTTTATCTGGAGCAGGTTGAACCGGATTCAAACGGTGAGCCGGTTCTGTCATTGACCCGCGCCTGGACGCTGGTTCGCTTCTTTGAAAGCAAAATGCTTGAAACGGCATGTTGCAGCAAGTGCGGTGGTGACTTTGTCGTGCACCGACTGGATTTGCATCACGATTACACCTGCGGCCTATGCCACATGCCGTCCCGCGCAGGCAAGACAAAAAAATTGAAGGAAGAAGCCGCAAGCGCAGCAGCATCGCTGACGCTTTGAGTTTCGCACCAGTCGAACCTTCCTCAACATCCCATGCATAGCGGCCGCTCAGTGCCGGGCGCGCCGCTGCGAAGGCCCTTCCTCCGCACGCCGGCTATTCAGGCGCTCTTTATTCAAATCAGTTCGTTCGCTTGCGTGCTTGCGCTAGCGGCTGGCATGTCTGCGCTGACAGAAATGCAATTAACCGTTGCACTTGCGGCCATCCTGCAGGGTATGCTCGCCGTGCTTATAACGCGCTGGTGTGCAATGGCGTGGTGGTGGCTGCTTATCCAATTTGTTTTTCCCGTTGCACTAATTACACTGCTCGCAGTTGCGCTTCCGCCGTGGATATATCTCACGGCATTTATGCTATTGCTCGGGCTCTACTGGACAACGTTTCGCACGCAAGTGCCTTATTACCCGTCCATGCCGGCGACTTGGCGCGCTGTTGCTGCGCTTCTGCCGCAGGGACGCACGCTCCGTGTAATCGATATTGGCAGTGGTTTTGGCGGACTCGTGATGCATCTTGCCGGGAGAAGGGCGAATAGCGAGTTTGTCGGGATTGAGCTTGCTCCCCTGCCTTGGCTGGTCAGTCAAATACGCGCACGCCTGAGAGGCAGCAGTGCGCGTTTTATACGTGGTGACTATGCAAGTCTCCACTTTGCGGACTATGACGTTGTATTTGCCTATTTGTCGCCAGCAGCGATGCCTGCACTATGGGAGAAGGCGAGTGCCGAAATGCGACAGGGGGCGCTCCTGATGAGCTACGAATTTTCCATACCGGATGTCATCCCGGATATCGTCGCACATCCACTGCAAGATGGGCCGGCGCTCTATGGCTGGCATATTGCTTGAGCGCGTCAGGGACCCTTCTCAAGTTTCAGTCTTTCAGGTCGTAACCTAATTGAAGACTGCCTTCGGGTGGTGAATTGGCGTGCGCGCATAGATACTGGTTGTTATCCCGAGTATGAATTGGCACAATGTTGGCCTAAGGAAAGGCCTTTCTAACGACCGGAGCATGGACCCTTGCTAGTCATTGTCGGATATCTAATCGTTTGCGTCTCCGTCTTTGGTGGTTTCGCCCTGGCAGGCGGGCACCTGGCAGCCTTGTTGCAGCCAGTCGAACTTCTCATGATCGGAGGCGCTGCGGTTGGCGCTTTCTTCGTCGGGAATAACAGCAAGGCCATCAAGGCAACCCTCAAGGCATTGCCGACAACCCTCAAGGGGTCCAAGTACACCAAGGCCTTGTACATGGAACTGATGACCCTCTTGTTTGAGGTGCTCAGCAAGGTCCGAAAGGAAGGCTTGATGTCGATTGAAGGTGACATCGAGAAGCCCGAAGAAAGTCCAATCTTCAGCAAGTACCCTGGCATTCTGGCTGATCATCATATTGTCGAGTTCATGACCGACTATTTGCGTCTGATGGTATCCGGGAACATGGATGCATTTCAGATCGAGAATCTGATGGACAACGAGATCGAGACGCATCACGCTGAAGGCGAGATTCCCGTCCATTGCGTGGCCAAGCTCGGCGATGGCATGCCGGCATTCGGCATTGTTGCGGCAGTAATGGGTGTGGTACACACGATGGAGTCGGTCGGGCTGCCACCGGCCGAATTGGGGATCCTCATTGCGCATGCACTCGTTGGTACCTTTCTCGGCATTTTGCTTGCCTATGGCTTTGTCGGCCCGCTATCCAGTGTGCTGGAGCAGAAGCTGCATGAATCCACAAAAATGTTCCAGTGTGTCAAAGTGACATTGCTGGCCAGCCTGAATGGCTATGCACCGGCGCTTGCCGTCGAATTCGGTCGCAAGGTATTGTTCTCCACGGAGCGTCCATCGTTCCTCGAACTGGAAGAGCACATCAAGCAATCCAAATCGAAATAACACAGAACATTTCATCTACCGGCGACTACAGAAATGGCTGACGAAGGGCTACGCCCCATTATCGTAAAGCGGGTGAACAAGGGCGGCGGAGGCCACCATGGCGGCGCATGGAAAATTGCGTACGCTGACTTCGTCACTGCCATGATGGCGTTCTTCCTGCTGATGTGGTTGATGGGATCTACCGCGAAAGGTGACTTGGCGGGTATTGCTGAATATTTCAAAACGCCGCTCAAGGTGGCGATGTCTGGCGGCTCGGGCGCCGGTGACAGCTCAAGCATCGTGCAAGGCGGTGGCAAGGATTTGACTCGCAAGGACGGCCAGGTCAAGAAAGCAGATGATCCGGAAGTAAAAAAAACCTACAATCTTCAGGCAGCACATTTGCGCGATGCGCAAAAGGAGCTCGAGCGGCAGGAAATCAGCCGGCTGAGAGTCTTGAAAACACGAATTGAAGAAGCGATCGAAGCGAGACCAACGCTGAAGCAGTTCAAGAACCAGTTGTTAATCGATATAACATCGGAGGGCTTGCGCATTCAGATCGTGGACGAGCAAAATCGCCCTATGTTTGCGTTAGCGAAGGCGGAGCTGCAACCCTATACTAGGGAAATTCTTCTCGAGATTGCGCGCGCGCTGAACGATGTGCCGAACAGGATCAGTCTTTCGGGGCATACGGATGCAACGCCTTATGCGAGTGGTGAAAAGGGCTACAGTAATTGGGAGTTGTCGGCAGACCGTGCAAATGCTTCGCGTAGAGCGCTGATCGCCGGCGGAATGGATGAGACAAAAGTCCTGCGAGTGGTGGGATTGTCGTCTGCTGTGCTGTTCGATAAGCAGGATGCGTTCAATCCAATCAATCGACGAATTAGTATTATTGTAATGAACAAGAAGACGGAAGAATCCGCATCCAAGGACGGTGGGACCGTAGAGGTTTCGACCGAAGCGCAAACCAGGCAGGAACTGGTAGGCGCTGCCGCAAAGTGAAATATCCATAGTCGAAAATGACTAGTGGTGTGGGGACGAGGCATTTTCATGACAAGAGAAAAATTGTTGGGATCACAGGTTAAACACCTGCTGTCCAACCTGTCCGACCACGGAACACAGCACCTGACCGAGGTGGAAACCGATCTGGTGCAGACCAGTTTTCTGCTCGGAGAGGCGATCGAAAAACTAGGCGCGAGCTTCATGGCGATTCATGAAGCAATCAAGGCTCAGCAAGAAGCGATCGACTTGCTTCTCTCGGGCGCCAAACCGACTCCCGAAATTACCGAAAGACTCAAGGCCAAGCACTCCGAGATTGGCGAGCACGTCAATGCCGCAGTCACGGGATTGCAATTCCAGGATATGACCAGCCAATTGATTGGCCGCACCGTCCGGCGTGTTACAGGACTGCGTGAAGTCCTCGGTGGAATTGGCTCCGGCAGTTCCGGCATATCGGAAAACAACGCCGAAGAAATCATTGCGACTTTGAACAGCATTAACAAAGTACTTGAGGAACAGAGTGTGAAACTTGAAAGCGCGTTATGGAAAGCGGTGTGCCAAACGCACATGGAAAGTGGCGACATCGAGTTGTTTTAACGCGCAGCGAAGACAAGGAAATACGGGACTAGAACCCGTACATGAAAACAGCAGGAGTTACAACGATGGCAAAAACGATATTGGCAGTGGACGACTCAGGCTCACTACGACAAATGGTGGTTTTCAGCTTGCGTGCGGCCGGCTACCAAGTGACGGAAGCAGTGGACGGACAGGACGGCCTCGACAAGGCGAAAGGTCAGGTGTTTGATCTGGTTCTGACCGACCAGAACATGCCTCGCATGGACGGTCTTACATTAATCCGTTCGCTGCGTGGTTTGCCCACGTACCAGAAAGTACCGATTCTCATGTTGACGACCGAGTCCAGCGATGAAATGAAGTCAAAAGGGCGAGCTGCCGGGGCCAACGGCTGGCTCGTCAAGCCCTTTGATCCGCAAAGGCTGACCGAGGTGGTGAAAAAAGTCATCGGCTAGTGCAGTGCGGCAAATGACAGAAGAATCATGTAAAGCGCAGATGACGGAGTCCCATAATGACCATTGACATGAGCCAGTTCTTTCAGGTGTTCTTTGACGAGACTGAAGAACTCCTCGCAGAAATGGAGAAGCTGCTTCTGGCGATCGATGTGTCGGCACCGGACGAGGAGGATCTGAATGCGATTTTCCGGGCGGCGCACTCCATCAAGGGCGGCGCCGGTACCTTTGGCCTGACCGACCTGACAGACGTGACGCATGTGCTGGAGTCCTTGCTCGACCGCATTCGCAAGGGAGAAATGGCCTTGTCGGCAGAGCATGTTGATGCCTTCCTGGTCGCCAAGGACGTGTTGAAAATGCAACTGGATGGCCACCGCCTGCATACGCCGGTTGATCAGGAGGCCGTCGTTGATGCACGCATGATGCTGCTATCTTTGTCGCAAGGCGACGTGCCGAGAGCGATGCCGGCTGCGTCACTCGATGTGGCTGCTAAGACCGCCGTACATTCCACTGCCTCGAAAGCGGACGGATCGGCCTGCCAGTTCAGAATCGAACTTCCGCCGATATCGGACCGAGATACCGAGGCCTTGATGGCGGAACTGGGGCTGCTCGGGCAAATCAGCAAATCCGTACTACCGGACAATCGCGCGGTGTTCCAACTCGTTACCACCGGAAGTGTGGATGACATCGTCGCCATTTGCTCCTTTATTCTCGACCCGAATGATCTAAAAATTACCGAAGAAGCTGCTCCTCGTCAGATGAGTGCAGCCGAAGCGAAGGCCGCTCAGGAGGACGCGCAAGGTTACGGCTTTTTCGAGCCGCTTGAGCCGACGGCCGGGCAAACGCAAGACGACAACGCAGCGCAGGAAGCGGCGCAAGGTTACGGGTTCTTCGACGGATTTGAAACGCCTGCAATGCGAGAAGCGAAAGAGGCCGCTGCGAAAGGACCATCCGAGCCTGCTCCAGTGTCCGCGTCGACGGCAATGGTGGACGCCGGAAGCACGCCTGCACTTGAACGAAAAACGCCGGTCAAACGCGATGTCGAGAAGGCGGCGCACAATTCCGAAACATCATCGATCCGCGTCGGCATTGAAAAGGTCGACCAGCTCATCAATCTGGTCGGCGAACTGGTAATTACCCAGGCAATGATCGAACAGCGCACGGGATCGCTGGACCCGATGCTGCACGAGCGGCTGCTCAATAGCGTCAGCCAGTTGACGCGCAATACGCGTGATCTTCAGGAGGCAGTCATGTCGATCCGCATGATGCCGATGGATTACGTCTTCTCGCGCTTTCCGCGAATGGTGCGTGACCTGGCAGGCAAACTGGGCAAACGTATCGAGTTCGTTACGCACGGCGCTGCCACCGAACTCGACAAGGGACTGATCGAACGCATAGTCGATCCCCTGACGCACCTGGTACGAAACAGCATCGATCATGGCATTGAAATGCCGGAAGTGCGCAAAGCGGCCGGCAAGAATGAAATGGGAAGGCTGTCACTCTCCGCTGGTCATCAGGGCGGCAATATCGTTATTGAAGTGTCCGATGATGGTGGTGGTCTGAATCGCGAAAGAATTCTTGCCAAAGCCAAGCAGAATGATCTGCCGGTGTCGGACAACATGCCGGATTCTGAAGTATGGCAACTCATTTTCGCGCCCGGTTTTTCGACAGCTGAAATTGTTACCGACGTCTCAGGCCGCGGGGTCGGCATGGATGTCGTCAAACGAAACATTACCGCGATGGGCGGTGTTGTTGACATCCGATCCGCAAAGGGATTTGGCACCACGATCTCAATCTCGCTGCCACTCACGCTGGCAATCCTGGATGGCATGTCAATCAAGGTCGGCGAAGAAATTTATATTCTGCCGCTCGGCTACGTGGTGGAGTCACTCCAGCCGGATCCGGCGGACGTCAAGGAAATCGCAGGGCAGGGCCGCGTCATCAAAGTGCGCGGCGACTATTTGCCGCTTATTCCGTTATATCAGATGTTCGGTATCGAGCCACGTTTTACTGATCCGTCGCTGGGTATTGTCGTCATTCTCGAATCGGAAGGAAAGAAGGCGGCTTTGTTCGTGGACGATCTGGTCGGCCAGCAGCAAGTCGTTGTGAAAAATCTTGAATCGAATTACCGGAAGGTAGCAGGTATTTCCGGAGCAACCATTCTCGGCGATGGTGGCGTATCCTTAATTATTGATGTGGCGGCGCTATTGCGTTCGAGCCGCCAACTTGCCGATGAATCCATTTTTTCCTGATAAGGGGCAGCAGCCATGACACAATCCGTTCAAAGTATCGCTCCGACAAGCGGAGAGAAAACCGACCGCGATATCGCCGGACAGGAGTACCTTGCCTTCACGTTGGGCAAGGAAGAATACGGCATCGATATCCTGAAAGTACAAGAAATTCGCGGGTACGAAACAGTGACCCGCATTGCGAATGCACCCGACTTCATCAAAGGCGTGGTGAATCTGCGCGGCATTATCGTGCCCATCGTGGATATGCGCATCAAGTTCCATCTCGGCGAGCCGACCTACGATCAGTTCACGGTGGTGATCATCCTGAACATCGGCGGACGCGTGGTTGGCATGGTGGTCGACAGTGTGTCGGACGTCATTACGCTATCACCGGAACAAATCAAACCGGCTCCGGAAATGGGCACCGCACTGAACACCGACTATCTGATCGGTCTTGGCACCATTGATCAGCGCATGCTGATCCTGGTCGATATCGACAAACTGATGTCTAGCTCGGAAATGGGACTGATCGACAAAATCGCCGCATAAGAACAAAAATGTTTGCAGACCGCGCAGACGGTCTCGAATTCTGGAAGAGGCAACGAAGGCTTGCCGGCTAAGTATCGGCGAGCCTCACCACACACTGAGGGCAGGGACAATGTTAAAAAATCTGACGATTAAATCGCGACTTGTATTTGTAATCGGTTTTCTTTCGCTTCTGCTCATAGGCAGTGGCATTGTCGGAATTGGCAGCCTGAGTTCGGCGAACGATTCATTAAAAAGCATCTATGAAGACCGGTTGATTCCAATCGGACAGTTAAACAATATCGTCCGCCTGATCGGCGAGAATCGCATGGCCGTGGCTGAGTCCATGAATGGTGATCCCGCCGTGGTTGCCAAGCGAATGGATGACGTTGACAAGCGCATCGCTGAAGTAAACAAGACATGGGATGCGTTCATGGCGACGTCGCTTACCGCCGATGAAAAGCCACTTGCCGAAAAGGCTTTGGAAGGCCGCAAGAAATTTGTCGGTGAAGGATTGAAGCCGACCGTCGATGCATTACGCAGCGCGAACGTCCAGCAAGCAATGGAGCTGATGCAGGGGCCAATGAGCCAGCTTTATAGCGGATTCCAGGGGCATATCGATGCACTGCTCAAGTTGCAGGAAGACGTGGCGAAAAAGGAGTTTGAAAAGACGCAATCCCTATATGTCATGGTTCGCAATATTTCGCTTTTCGCGATTATCTGCGGTGTGACACTCGCCGCACTCATCGGTCTATGGCTGATTCGTGCCATTTCGGTGCCATTGAATGAAGCCGTGCGCATCGCTAGAAGCGTTGCTGAGGGCGATCTTTCACAGAATATTGAAATCAATTCAAAAGATGAAACTGGCCAATTGCTCGCTGCGTTGAAGCTCATGAACGACAGCCTGGCGCATACAGTCGAGCAGGTGCGGGTCGGGACAGAAACAATTGGCGTTGCATCGCGCGAGATCGCTGCGGGCAATGCGGACCTGTCATCGCGCACGGAGTCGCAGGCCAGCTCGCTGGAAGAAACTGCATCGTCG
>Ga0207976_100097_pt1 | contig 88248 bp, 88 predicted proteins | sample LakWasMe94_HOW11_2_FD_183916 | JGI IMG/M metagenome (GOLD analysis project Ga0207976, IMG submission 183916) | Freshwater sediment methanotrophic microbial communities from Lake Washington under simulated oxygen tension - Sediment Metagenome... | ecosystem: Environmental > Aquatic > Freshwater >...
TCCATGGCATGCTGAAAGCTAAAAAAGAATTTGACGGGACTCGTTTTTACACGTTTCCTGTTGAAGCAAATTCATAAGATTTTATGATTTTTGCAAATTTGGGCTTGTGTCTTAAGAGAGTATCTACGGAATTTATTCCACAAGCTCCCCAACAACACAGCTCTCTCCAACCGCTGTTACCGCACAGTTAAGCGTCTGATTTTCCACCGACACATCGTTGCCGATCACGCAGCCAACCCGAAGATAATTCGGCGTGTAACCGAACACCCGTTGTTTGTCATCTGCCAACGCTTCGCTGTAGCCTTCCCATAACACCGGAAATTGATTGCCTACGTTATCGGCAAAAAACTTCAGTTTCATTTCTTCCGCCAACTCATGCAACTGCCTGCTGCGCTGTTTTTTGATGTCATTGCTAAGCTGGTCAGGCAAGCTTGCGGCTTTGGTGCCTTCCCGGCTGGAATAGGTGAAGATATGGATATGACCGAAACCGGTTTGCTTAATGAAGTTAAAGCTCTCCTGCCATTCCTGCTCGGTTTCGCCGGGGAAGCCGACGATAATATCGGTGGTGACATTAAAGTTGGGGATTTGCGCGCGTAACTGATTGACGATAGAGGCAAACTCTTCGGTTTTACAGCGCCTTGCCATACGGCGCAGCACGGTGTCCGAGCCGCTTTGCAAGGGCAGGTGCAAATGCGGCATCAGACGCGGATTATCGAACAGTTTGAAAAAATCATCCGGCAGTTCCCAAGGTTCCAACGAGCCTAATCTGAGTCGCGGGATGTCGGTTTCCGCCAAAATAGCTTTGATCAAATCGGACAGATTGTTACCCAGATCGCTGCCGTAACCGCCCAAATGCACACCGGTCAAAATGACTTCGGTGATGCCTTGCCGGTGCAGCGCATTGATTTCGTCGATGACCGCCTGCACGGGGCGGCTGTTTTCTTCGCCTCGTGCGACGGTCACGATGCAGAATGTGCAGCGATAGCGGCAGCCATCCTGCACTTTAACGAAAGCGCGTTGCCTGCCGCGAGTGAACAGCGATATTTCTCCCGGCTCGGTGGACAAGGCGGGCATGCTGTCCATGTTCAGTTCAGCCAAGGTTTTTTCGACCAGCTGATCCTTATCCTTGTTGCTGACTATCAGGTCGACGCCCAGTAAAGACGCTGCCTCATCCTCATTCAAGGTCGCGTAGCAGCCGCTGACCACGAGCTTGGCTTGTGGGTTATCCCGGTGGATGCGGCGAATCAGCTGACGCGATTTTCTGGCCGCATCCTGGGTTACCGCACAGGAATTGATCACGATAAGGTGCGCTGCTTCGGCTTGTTTGGTGATTTGATGGCCGGATTTTTGGAAAGCCTGAGCCCAGGTTTCCAGTTCGGCTTCGTTAAGGCGGCAGCCGAGTGTTTTAAGGTGAACTTTCATTAAAGATTAACAGCAGTTAGAAAAAATAGAACACAGATAAAAAAGAACACCACGAAGGCACGAAGGACACGAAGTTATATATTATTTTCTTCGTGTCCTTCGTGCCTTCGTGGTGAAAATTCCAGTAATACCGGAATTAGCCAAAAAACCAGTAGGCGACAAATATGGACGCAACAATGCCCGCAAAGTCGGCTATTATCCCACACGCGGCGGCATGACGAATATGTTTGATGCCGACCGAACCGAAGTAAATCGCCAGTACATAAAAGGTGGTTTCGGTGCTGCCTTGCACGATCGACGATAAGCGCCCGGCAAACGAATCCGCGCCCATGGTTTTCATGGTATCGATCATCATCGCCCTGGCCCCGCTGCCGCTGAACGGCTTCATCAACGCGGTAGGCAGCGCATCGACGAAGCGGTCGTCGAGCATGAAGTAATGCACGATGGTGCGCGCTAAATCGGCCAGCAAATCCAACGCACCGCTGGCCCTGAATACGCCGATAGCAACCAGCATCGCGACCAGATAAGGGATGATGGTGGTGGCGGTATGAAAACCTTCTTTGGCGCCTTCAATGAAGGCGTCATAAGCGTTAATCTCTTTGTTGATCGCACCGAGAATAAAGGTGATGACCAGCGAGAACAGGATGAAATTACTGATAATCGCGGATTGCTCAAGCATCTGCTGTTGCGGGAGGCTTGAAAAATACGCCAGTATGCCTCCGACCATCAGCGTAAAACCGCCGAGATAGGCCACGATCACCTTATCCAGCAGGTTGATTTTTTGCACGAAGGCGACGGCAAGCAAACCTGCCAGCGTGGACATATAAGTGGCTATCAGGATCGGGATGAATACGTCGGTCGGATTGGCTGCCCCCAACTGGGCGCGGTAGGTAAAAATCGTCACCGGAAACAGCGTAACGCCTGAGGTGTTAATCACCAGGAACAGGATTTGCGCGTTGCTGGCGGTTTCGGGATTCGGATTAAGCGTTTGCAATTCCTGCATCGCTTTGATGCCCAACGGCGTTGCGGCATTGTCCAGACCCAACGCATTGGCGGAAATATTCATCACAATTGCGCCTAACGCGGGATGGCCTTTGGGCACATCGGGCATTAACCGGCTAAATAACGGCGTGAGGCTTTCGGTTAATAACTGGATAAAACCGCTCTTTTCGCCGATGCGCATGATGCCCAGCCATAAGGCCAGTACCCCGGTCAGGCCTAAGGCTATTTCAAAAGCCGATTTCGACAACGCAAACATGGCCTCCATGATTTGCGCAAAAACCTGTTGGTCGCCCAAGAAAACCAGCTTGAACAGCGCGGTGCAAAAGGCGGCGAGGAAAAAGCTGATCCAGATGATGTTTAGCACGATAGATGAGTCATTGAATAGTAGGAATAATTAAAATATTTTCACCACGAAGGCACGAAGAACACGAAGTTGAGCGGGTTCCCAATCTCCAGATTGGCAGCCCCGAAGGCGAAGCTCTCGGCAACTGCTCCCTGCGTTGTTCTACCTACTGCATCCATGCAGTCTCAGCTTCGCGAAACGGGAAGCTAGAGCTTCCCTTACCGAATTCCCAAGCTGGAGCTTGGGAACCAGCAACATGACCGGCGGAGACATGAATAACTGTACGAAGGAAGAGCCGTTGCCTAAAAGTCTGTAAAAACGGGCTGTTCAGTTAATAAATTATCGGATCGCGGATCCAAGCCTCGCGGGTATAATGATCTAAAATCAACATTCTCTACTTCGTGTTTCAATTCGCTGACCAATACAATCCGCTCCCGAAGCGGTTGTGGTGAGGTTTTGACTTCCCGCTCAAACGCACCGTGTTTGAACTCCCACATAAACAACACAACATTAGCCAATACCGCCAGAAAAAATAAAATCTTCATGCATGCCCTTCCATAACACACAGCAATCCTCGCAACACCAAATCAGGATCAACAATGGATGCAACACCAAGCTGTCCGGCGATAAGTTCGGCATCTCCGCCGGTTAAAATCAATTGCGTATTTTCAGGGTGTTTTACCAGCACATGCTCGATCAAGCCGATAGCCGCCGTTAACGTGCCGCTGTAGATTGCGGCCTCGGTAAAGTTGGCCAGACCGAATGCGTAGCTTGCTTCGCTAACAGGCAACGCCTCGGTCCCTTGGCCCAGGGACTTTTTCATCAGCGTCAAACCGGGACTAATCAGGCCGCCTTGATGCCTGCCGTCGGCATCGATTAAATCCACGGTAATGGCCGTTCCGCAATCGACTATGCAAGCCGGCTGGTGAAATTGCTGCCAAACGGCAACTAACGATAGCCAGCGGTCAACGCCCAGCTTTTCCGGTTGTTGGTAAGCGTTAATCACGCCGAACGCCTGCGCTTGAGACTTAACCAGGATAACATCCACATCAAGCCAAAGTTCAAAGGCTACCGACTGGACAAGTTCAAGCAGCCGGTTTGCGCTCACGCAGGAAACCGCGAGCCGTCTGGGCGGGCGGATGCCTTTCCAGAGTTCAATAAGTTCATGCCGATTAATCCGGGTATTAAGCAGGGACTGGCCGGTAATGATTTGACCGCCTGTGGTAATTCCCCACTTTAGGCGAGTATTCCCCATATCAATCAACAAATTCATTGCGGTGCCGAACCATTAAAACTGACTTCGCCGGAGGCAAACGTCTGCACATGGCCATCCGGACGCTCAATCAATAACATACCGTTATCGTCGATGCCTCGCACTATGCCTTCAAATTGTTGCTGACCGATAAACAAGGTCGCAGATTTTCCGGTCAGGCAATCATAGGAGCGCCATTCGTCGAGATAGGCTTGAATGCCGACACCTTCATACTCGGCAATAACCGGCAGCAGATGATTTAACAGCGTGCCTGCCAATTGGTTCCTGAACAGACGGTTTTGCCCGGTGACTTTGCTTAAATCGGTCCAGGCTTGAGTGATGCTTTCGGCTTCCGTTTCCGGCAAGAATAAATTCAAGCCCAAACCGATAACGGCGCTGCACGGGCCGTCAGTCTCGCCAGAGACTTCAACCAGAATACCGCCCAGTTTTTTACCCTGACTGTAAATATCATTAGGCCACTTGAGGCCAATATCATTAATTTGATGCTGCTTTAAAGCCCTGATCACCGCCACGCCGATAGCCAGACTTAAGCCTGAAATGGCGGCAGGCCCCTGCTGAAAGCGCCAGAGTATCGACAGGTAAATATTACTCCCGTAAGGTGAAACCCATTGCCGCCCTCGCCTGCCTTTCCCGGCTGTTTGATACTCCGCAAAACACACCGAGCCTGAAAGCGCATTATTTTGCGAGCGTTCCACTAAATAGCGATTGGTGGAATCGATTTGATCATGAATTTCAAACGATGAAATTAATGCGCCGACCCGGTCGCTAACAACTGCATTGATTTGTGACGCTTCCAACAACTCCAGCGAGTTATCCAGCCGGTAACCTTTACCGCTGACTGCCGAGTGTTGCAGCCCCAATTCGGCCAAGCCGTTCAGCTGCTTCCAGACCGCTGAACGACTGATGCCCAGCGCATCGGCCAATTCAGTGCCGGAATGAAACGCTCCGTCAGCCAAGAGGATAAGGATTTTTTTTTGCTTATCTGAAATGTTCACAACCGCTCAAGCTTTATTGCTGACCTGTTTTTTATCCCTGATCTGTTGCAATTGCTCCTTTACCACATATTTAATCAACATTTCCCGATCCTCATCTTTCATATTAATAAAATTAACACCCACAAAATAAGGATACTGACTATCGTTTGATTGGCTATTTTTACAATAAACAACCCTGCCGTAAGTCACGATAACCGTCATACAAGATACCAGCAGTATTTTAATTTCCAGATAATCGTTTTCTTTAAGCGCTTCTTCGCAATTAAAAGCGATACCGGTTGCACTCATGTTAACGTTGCGAGTGTCGTTTTCCTTAAATTGAAAGCCTTGCATCGTAATAGCCTGGGCAAGAAGATCGATTTTTCTGTCAATTAACCTTAAGTACTCCGCTACATCCGGCAGGCTTTTATCCAGCCTGTGCAATAACAGTGTCGATTCCTGCGATACCATTTCAAGTGCGGTAGACAATGAACAGCTATTCAAAATATTGTCGGAAACATGGTGCGGTTCGTTGACCAGCTTTTCATCTATTTTTTTGTAAAACAGATTAACTTCATCATCAATTCGAAAAAAACCTCTTCGATCTTCAGTTTTCGTCATGTTGATCTTATCCATAATCTACAACCTCTAAACTTTTTATTGTCATGATTTAGTTAATGAATCAGCGCTAATAACGGACCTTATCCAAGACTGACCGTCTATCAGGAATATAAATCCTTTTTAACCTCTCATCCTGGAAAAGAACTTGTGCGATTGCGACTGATATTTGAGGTTTTAAGAGCTTTTATAGGAACCGCCCCCTCCGCCGCAGCTTGTCAAATTATACGTTAAACAGTTTGGTTATTTTATTTTTTGGTTTAATCGTTTAAAGCCCGGATAATCCAAGTCGGTCAAGCATTGCAACATGTTCTTCATGTGCGAGCCTTGCCAATAGAGCCGCTGACAATCGGCGCATTGATAAAAATCCTCATAGTAAAGCCTCGTCTTGGGTTCGAGACGATCCCAAATATCCGCTTTGGCGACCGGTGCTAACACACCGTTGCAAATCAGGCATCGGGCAAAGGGATGAATCAAGCCGTACAGGTCGAAACGGCGCAGGACTTCATCGACCTGAGTCGCTACGTCGACCGCACGCACCCAGTAGCCGTGGTCGATTTGCTTGATGTACAAAAGGCGACGATCACGGGTCAGCACGATGCGCCGTTCGTTCACGGCGCTTTTTACTATATCGGCATCCCTGTAGTCGTTACGATAGAGACTGTCGAAACCCAACAAACGCATGCGTTTGGCGAGCTTGCCCAAATTCACGTCCAGGATGAAGCGGGGGTTGCGCAAGGGCTTTTCGCGCAACCTGACCAAAGAGGAGATGTCCAGCGTTTCGAAAACCGGGTAGACCGCGACACGATCGCCGGCTTGAAGTTGATAGTCGAATCCCACCGACCGACCATTGATGACAATCAGGTCTACCTCGGTGTGAGGCACACCGAAAACTTCAATAGGGTCCTTGACTCCCGGATGGCCGCTGAAACGATAGAGATTGGTTCGTTTGCGTTGTTCCGGCGGAAGAAAATCGTTCAGTTCCGCGTAGAAACGAAATTCAGCAGTGTGTTCTGGTTTCATATTGTCCGCCTGTCGATGACAGCCATTTGGCGAACATAAGTCAATTTTCCGGTCTTAGTCTTAACTCGTTTAAATCAAAATCCTTGTGATCCGGCTCAATTGATATAGGCATGAATCAATGCGCATCAACCGAAATCAATCGAGCCTAAACCTTAAGACTTATTACACCTTCGCCCTAAAAGGGTTTATTCAAAATAATCCCACGGATACTCCGGAGCTAAAATGGGCTGAAAACCTGCCGGAACCGGAAAAGGCGCGGAAAGAAATTCATAAACGCCAACCAGTTCACGGGTTACCGTCATCCCCAAGCCGGTAGCAAGACCGATAGGAAAACCAATTGCCCCTTTAGCCTTTGTCTCCTTAACGATATTGCCCGGTATTTCAAGAAAACCGCAGGTCATTCCCGCCAAACCTCTACCGAATTTCTGCGCCGATGTATGTGCTGTTGTTGTATGCGCATAAGCATTGGGAAGTGCTAAAACCGTAAAAGCTGCCAATATATAAATACGTAACTTTTTCATGATCGACTCTCCTTTATTTTTCTTAAATGAAATCATATCTTAACCGATGACAAAAATATTAATAATTGATTTTTTGCTGTTCGGTTTTAATGCTGTTAACTGGTAACTATTCGACACTGAATAACAAAATCAAGAAGCCAATCTATCTCATCGAATGCGTAAGGGTGTGTTCCCGCAGCTTTAGCCGTCAATTAACAAAGTACAGAGAAGCCGAAAACGGAACGGATTTCACAATGCTATACAACAAGCTGGAATGAATTGGCATGGGTTAAATAAAAAGGGCTGTAAGGTGGAGTCCATATATGGTTTCTCGTAGCAAACCGCCTTACATGCACGACGCCGATTACAGCTTCTATTGTCGGGCAACGAAACGCAGTTGCTCGACCTGCTGGACTATTCACTCCCCTGCGAAAATAGGAATTGAGGTTGGGATAACTGTTCGTTTCAGCTCAGTAATTGGAGTGAGTAACATAATTATTTCTGTAATACCGGATGCGCTAAGCGCTTACCAATTAATCGGAAGCGGTTCCATTATTTGGATATTTTGGTAATTCGAGGCCGATCATGGCCTTCCGTAGTCCATTGGTAAGAATTGCATTTTGTTAAAAGGTAAGCCGTTCAGAACTTGGTAGGTAGGTAATCCTCCGAATAATACTGGGTATGGGTTAGGTAATCCTTGTGCAGTATAGGAAGCCGAGTTCTGTGCGCGGATAGATAAGGCCCCCGCCCTATCCCAAACAACAAACCCGTAAATTTGGGCAGCTTTTGCAATCACTTTACCTGCCGCTGACATACTTAGCGCATTTACATTAATAGTTGGGTCAAGTCTAAAGCGCAAACCTTCCGGTATACGGTTAGCCACATTAGTCGGGTTCTGGCCATCTGAACGATTGGCAGGCCAAGAAAATACATCAAAATTAGCAACGTCAACCAAAGCAATGCCAATGGCATGCTTAATTTCTCCACGCTGTAGTTCCTCGGCAGTTATTTGTCCTCCAATAAAAGGTAAGCTGGTCGCTGTTGTCCCGTAGTAGCTATTAAAAACACCTGTATTGAATGAGGCAGCAGTTATTCTGCCGCCCCAACATGCCTGCCATGCGCCATTAACCTTTCGTGCTTGCCAGAATTCATAATAAGTATCTGTCGCTACATCATAGATCGCCATCTCGCCATCCGTACCTGCGGATTGCACAGCATAATCTGGAATAGGCACAGTGGCCCACTGGGTTTTTAATCCATCATCTAGGTAGCCCTTTTTTTGACAATCCCATTGTGTTACTTTTTGTACTGTTTCCGTTCCTGTCGTGTAATAAACAGGGGCAGAATAGGAACTGGTATTAATGTTTACCGTCCCGTAGTAGGTGGCTTTCTGTCTTAGGAGTTCTGTGACTAGATTGACGGAATTGGGGTGTAGTGGTGCAGAAGTCGGTATGGGGGTATACCAAAAACTGGAGGGATCAAAAACATCATCCGTTGGTAATGGCCCCGAAAATACAGGACTACAAAATACTGTGATTAGTAAGAATAATATTTTTTTCATAAAAAAAGCTCCGACTATCATTGAAAAGGTTATTTACATATTATTGATTTCGCATAATGATTCTTATGGTCAACTTCAATCAACGTTGGATTTTGACAATCAATCAAAGATTCCGTTATTAATGAAGATGGTTTCATTTATAAGTTATTTATTCATTGGATAATGTGCGATATTCGCGTTTTTAGAGGAATAGTCAGCGGTGGAAACAGCGCAACCATATGTAACGTTTTAGCACTGAGCCCAAATAAAGCACATAGAGTTATTTTAAAACAATCAATCCCTTATTAATCAAGCATATCCTAGACATAACTGCTTTGTGTCGCTTAGGATGTTTTTTTAGTGATCTGGTTAGCCGTAAGTAGTGAATCATAGGCGTGATGGACCGGCTCAATATGACAAACACAAATAGTGCTATTTTGGATCAGCGGAATGACCGATACCGACCCAGGCTGATGACATGGACTCCTCCCCCAAGTGTCATAATGTATAAAGTCAGCGTGCAAAAGTTACCACTTTCAGCATCAGTTTTTACCAGCTTTCCCAATAATAAACCTTAAAAAAAACAATGCAATAGTAATTTACTATGGTCAATTATGACGCTGTTTACTGGTAAATGCTGGACGCTGATTGACATCACTCTTCCTCATCCGTGCGGTTTTTATAAAAAAATCGCAGTGAAATAAGTTTTGACACAAGAAGTATTGATGAGACAGCGGAATTACTACGTGTCTAGCGAAGAGAAATAAAAAATTGAAGTGGCGATTTTTTGAACTGATATGACGATTAGTGACGGCTTTCAACCGCAAATTTTCGCCAAACTGTTTCTTTGGATTTTGATTTTATCTTTAAAATCAATGATCTAAATGGCGGAGAGTGAGGGATTCGAACCCTCGATGGGCGATAAAACCCATACTCCCTTAGCAGGGGAGCGCCTTCAGCCTCTCGGCCAACTCTCCAAATAGATGGTATATCTCTTTAAGCTACAGTCCTGTGCCCAGAGATCATTTTAAGAGGAAACCTCTCAAAAACTAACATAATTCCTTTTAGCTAACGATGTTAAGGTGCAATCGCTAAACTACTCCACAAAAAATATTTTGCGAAACATTCCCACCCCACTTAATACTAAGCTCACATCCATTAGCTGCTGAGTGCCTATGGCACTCATAAATTCCTGCTACGATTTTACTCTTCAGATCCAGTCAAGCCAGCGGGCCCATTCTGTTCTTTTTTGATCCTTTCGTAGATCTCTTCCCTGTGTACAGAAACTTCTTTTGGTGCGTTAACACCTATGCGAACCTGATTTCCTTTAACTCCAAGAACAGTGACTGTAACTTCATCACCGATCATCAAAGTCTCCCCTACCCGACGAGTCAAGATAAGCATGGCTACTCCCTATATATGTTAAAAACGTACTGTTCTTAAACAGCATCCAACCAAGACGGGCAATTATAGCAGGTTTTTCTTATAAATAAAGCCTAAGATTCTATTTCTTGATCTAATTTAAACGCAGCATGCAGCGCCCTGACTGCAAGCTCTAGATATTTTTCATCGACCACAACTGATATTTTAATCTCGGATGTTGAAATCATTCGAATATTAATGCCTTCATCAGCCAATGCCTTAAACATGGTGCTGGCAATGCCTGCGTGGGAACGCATGCCTACGCCGACTATCGACACTTTGACGATGCTGTCGTCACCGGTAACGTTTCTGGCCCCCAGTTCGGCACAGGTTTTATCCAGCAAGGTTTTCGCCCGCTGATAATCATTGCGATGCACCGTAAAGGTGAAATCAGTCGTCGCATCATCGGCGATATTTTGGATAATCATGTCAATTTCGATATTGGCATCGGCAATCGGCCCCAAAATTTTAAACGCAACTCCCGGCAAATCAGGCACGCCGGTGATGGTTAATTTAGCTTCATCCCGATTAAATGCGATTCCTGAAATTAAAGCACTTTCCACTTGTGATTCCTCGTAGGTAATGAGCGTACCCTTACCTTCTTTAAATGATGATAATACGCGTAACGCAACGTTATATTTTCCGGCAAATTCTACCGATCTGATCTGCAATACTTTCGAGCCCAGGCTGGCCATTTCCAGCATTTCTTCAAAAGTGATTTTATCAAGCCTGCGAGCTTTCGGCTCCACTCTGGGATCCGTAGTGTAAACGCCGTCAACATCGGTATAAATATGACATTCGTCGGCCTTTAAGGCTGCCGCCAGCGCCACTGCGGTGGTATCAGACCCGCCGCGCCCCAGCGTAGTGATATTGCCGTGTTCATCCGCGCCCTGAAAACCGGCGACAACGACCACCTTGCCTTCGTTAAGATGGGCTCGGATGCGTGAGTCGTCTATCTTGCGGATTCGCGCTTTGGTGTGGCTGCTGTCGGTCAGGATTTTGACCTGACTGCCGGTATAAGAACAGGCATCGCAACCCAGTTCATGCAAAGCCATGCTTAACAGCGAAACGGCCACCTGCTCCCCGGTTGACAGCAACACGTCCATTTCCCGGTCATTGGGGTGTCGCTGTATTTCTTTTGCCAATGCAACCAGACGATTGGTTTCGCCGCTCATCGCGGAAACCACGACGATAATTTGATCCCCCAGATCATGGGCTTTTTTAACTTTTTCGGCGACCGCCTTAATGCGCTCGACAGTGCCTACCGAGGTGCCGCCGAATTTGTATACATATAATGCCATTTAATAAAACCTTGGTATTGCCGGAAGTTAATAAACTTCGTTATGACTGCCTATATCGACTAAGACAATCGTTTCATCTTGGATTAAAAAAACGCAAATAATCCGGTAGTCATGGGTTAGGCTGCATGAATAAAACTCTTTCAACTCGCCTTTTAGTTTATGCGTTTTTAATGACGGATCGAACGGATTAGTTTTGAGCTTAGTTAATACCTCTGCATATTTATCAATTAAATAAACATGTTTCTTAAAAAACTTCCGTTCTTTACGTTGATAATTTTCATCCTTAATTAATTTCATTTCTTAGGCTTTCAATGTGTGCGTCTACATCATCGATTTCACTAAATCCCGAAAAGTCACCTTGTGTTATTTTTTCCAAGGAACTCAAACACATAGCCTTATCAATTTCAAGATCCTTTTCTTGAGGAGATTGTTTCGCAGTTTCGCTACTAAGCCCAAGCCTAAAATAATGGATAAGGTCGTACAGTTCTATCAGTTTGGCTTCGGGAATATATTTCAATTCATTAATAATATCGTCTTGAATCATAATGCAACCCCCATGAAATCAATATAAATACTGTAACCACATAACACTAACTTACATTCGTTAGATATCTTTAATCTCAAGCGATACGCCTGCTGAGCGCTGAAATTTTCGATCAACAAGCCTACCACCACTAATAATTACATTCCCCCCAATGCGACCATCTATGCAGAATCGGTCACAAACCGAAATACCAATTGAACTTTCATATTCAACAATAAGGAATTTCTCGACTGCGTTAGCAGAGCCGACTGTCCAAAGAAAGCTTAGTGGAATAGATTGACTTGGTGAGAAAATTAAATTTTTCTCACCTCTTTTATTATTATCTTCCCAATAGACATTGACATTAAATGCGGGTACTCGGCTAATATTAGTGATATTTGTTGTAAATTTAAACTGTATATTACTGCCAAAGGAAGACGCGTCAACTTCAATATTAAATAAAGGAAAAACATTATTCTGTATCGCATCAACTAAACGTTCTGGAAGAATCCGTTTTTCAAAATGCTTAGTAATTGCCGCTTTCAGGTCGATAGAGCTAGTGAATGTGGAGTACCAGTTTGAAGTTGTTGAACTAGCTTCAAGTCCCCCATGTTTATCCAATAACTCAAATAGCCCTATATCCTTCACTTCAGTGGCCCACGAGAGTTTTATAGAACTCGTTGTTCGGTCATTGCGTTTCCAAATTGCAAAATCAGCTTCAAGGCGGTCACGAACGTAAACTCGAACGGGTATTTTCTTTTCTATCGCACGTTGGTATTCAAGATGCGTAGCGGAAACTTTATCATAGCCGCATTTTTCCAGCGTGGGGCCATACCGCTGATCCAGAATTAAAAGGAATTCATCGCATGAGTCTACATTGACAAGGCATGTTTCGATTGAATTAACATCGTGTTGAACACGAAAATCGGAAAGCTTGTCATCTGACAAAACTGGAGTAATGCCGATAACTCTCAACTGTTCCGCGAGTTCGGCACGAATGTCGATTAAATCATACACAGTTGAGCTTATGAACACACGCATAGTAGCAAGCTATGTTTACTTAGCCAACTGCTCTTTCACCCAAACCGGAACCTGAGCCAATGCGTCAGCCAAGCCGGATGGGTCATTACCGCCAGCCTGAGCCATATCGGGCCTGCCGCCGCCTTTTCCGCCGACTTTGGTGGCGACGAAATTAACCAGATCACCGGCTTTTATCCGCCCCATCTGGTCTTTAGTGACACCGGCAATCAAACTGACCTTGTCACCATCGACGACTGCCAACACAATTGCGGCGCTGCCTAATTTATTTTTTAACTGATCGACCATGTCTTTCAGGGATTTGGGATCAACGCCATCAAGCTTGACCGCCAATACTTTAATGCCTCCGACATCGACAGCCTGAGCGCCCAGTTCGTTACCCGCAGAACTGGCGAGTTTTGCATTCAAGCGTTCCAGCTGCTTTTCCAACAGCCGGTTTTTCTCTATTAACTGCTCGACTTTTTCAGGCGTTTTCTCCGGCGCGCTTTTGACTAATCCGGCAATACTGGCAAGCGCATGGTCCCGACCGGCTATCCATTCGATACAGCCGCCGCCGGTTACCGCCTCAATACGTCTAACGCCAGCCGCAACACCGGTTTCGTTAATGATTTTAAAGCAACCTATGTCCCCTGCCCGCTCGACATGCGTACCGCCGCAAAGCTCGGTTGAAAATTCGCCGATTTTCAAAACCCTGACTTCATCGCCGTATTTTTCGCCGAACAACGCCATCGCACCGGCTTTAACCGCATCATCTTTTGCCATGACCTGTGCGCTAACAGGATTATTCGCTCGAATCTGCTCATTAACGATCCGTTCAACGGTACTGATTTCAGAAGCCGTCACCGGCTCAAAATGGGAAAAGTCAAAGCGCAAGCGTTCAGGATTAACTAGCGAACCTTTCTGCGCGACATGATCCCCCAGAACCTGCCTCAATGCAGCATGCAGCAAATGGGTCGCCGAATGGTTAAGCTCGGTGGCCGTTCTGTCTGCGGCGCTGACACGGGCATCGCACAACTGGCCATTGGTCAAGGTTCCGGTAAGTAATTTACCTTTATGCAAGAACAGGTTGCCGCCTTGTTTTTGGGTGTCAGTGACTTCAAACACCGCGCCATCCGCTTCGATTTTGCCGCAATCGCCAATCTGACCGCCGGACTCGGCATAGAACGGCGTTTTATCTAAAATAACAACGCCCTCTTCACCGTCTTCCAAGCTGTCTACCGGCTGGCCTTTTTTGTAAAGACCGATGATATGTACTTGATCGTCAAGATGATCATAACCGGTAAATTCGGTTTGCGCATCGAGCTTTATATCCTGATCGTAATCGGCACCGAAATGGCTGGCGGAACGCGCCCTTTCACGTTGGGTGGCCATTGCCTTCTCGAAACCTTCAATATCGACTGTCACCTTATGTTCACGACATACATCCTGAGTGAGATCAAGAGGAAACCCGTAAGTATCGTATAACAAAAAGGCTGCTTCACCCGGCAAGAAAAATTCCTGTTGGGGTGATCTGGCTCTTAAAATATGGAAGCCAAGAGGCTTAGTATAGTGTCCAATCCAAGTACCTTGAGCAGTAACTCTATTTCCCCAATCATTTTCATAACAACGACTCGTATCAAAAAGAAGGTAATTTCTACCATCATTCGTGACATTTGCTGATGCTCTGAAGATTACCCCTTCTTGGTGTTGACGGCCTGTTGAAGTTAACTCTACAGGGCCATTGTTGTGTAAAAAGGCATGGGCACAATCAAAGGTAATAAGTCCATATAGCAATTCCTTTTCTAAAATTTGCATTCCAGCATCTAACGTTTCCGCAAAACGCTCTTCTTCTTTTTTCAGGACGCGTTCAACCTGGGCCTGAGCGGCTTTAAGCTCGGGGTAAGCTTCACCCATTTCTTCAGCCAATGGCGCGACCAGTTTGTAAAAGAACACGTCACGGATACCTAAACGATAACCGTGCCGAATCGCGCGACGAATAATGCGGCGCACCACATAACCGCGTCCTTCGTTGGACGGCATCACACCATCGGCAATCAAAAATGCACAAGAGCGGATGTGATCGGCAATCACCCGCAATGAACTTTGCGTCAAATCACGGGTACCGGCCAGCTCGGCCGCCGCTTTCAACAGCTTTTGGAACAAATCGATTTCGTAATTACTATGTACGCCCTGCAACACCGCCGCGATGCGCTCCAGACCCATGCCGGTATCTACCGAAGGTTTCGGCAACGGCGTTAACGAGCCGTCAGCGGAACGGTCGTATTGCATGAACACCAGATTCCAGATTTCGATATAGCGGTCGCCGTCTTCATCCGGTGATCCGGGAGGCCCACCGGCAATATCCGCACCGTGATCGTAGAATATTTCGGTACATGGCCCGCAAGGCCCGACATCGCCCATCGACCAGAAGTTATCCTTGGCGCCGATTCTTGAGAACCGAACCGGCGAAACGCCGACGTCATCCAGCCAGATTTTTTCCGCTTCCGAATCTTCGTCAAAAACGGTAATCCATAATTTTTCCGCAGGGATTTCCAGCTCCTTGGTCAAAAAGTCCCAAGCAAAATGTATTGCATCTTTTTTAAAGTAATCACCGAAGCTGAAATTACCCAGCATTTCAAAAAAAGTATGATGCCTAGCGGTATAGCCGACGTTTTCCAAGTCGTTATGCTTGCCGCCCGCCCGCACACAGCGCTGACTGGTCGCAGCCCTGTTATAGTCGCGGTGATCCCGACCTAAAAACACATCCTTGAACTGCACCATACCGGCATTGGTGAACAATAAGGTCGGATCATTGCCCGGAATCAGTGAACTTGAAGGCTGAACAGAATGCCCTCGCTCGCGAAAAAATTCCAGAAAGGCGGTGCGCAACTGGGCGCTAGTCATCTTTTTCATAATAAATAAATGCTTTTAAAAAAATCGGGTTGCGCGAGGCTTACCCAAAACTTAGAGAAATCTAATACTCAACTCATCAAATAACGCACTGATCATTGCGCCGGAAAACCCGCGATGCAATAAAAAACGGCTGCGTTTTGCCCACTCATTGCGTTCCAACACCGTGTCATGGCTGTATTTTTTGCTGTAAACCTGCTCCAGCAGCGCCATCCAGCTACCGGCCTCTTCTTGCACGATGCCTTCAAGGTCAAACGCCGCTATGCCGTTTTGTTTAAGCTCATAGCTCACTCGAATCGGCCCGTAACCCTTCTGGATTCGGAACCGGGCGTAGCTTTCAGCGTACCTTAAATCATCCTGCCAGCCGTGCTCGGCCAGTTCATCAATGACCGGCAGCGCGTCATCCCTGTCAAAACCTCTTAAAGCCAATTTAGCCAGCAATTCCTGCCGGCTGTGTTCTCTGCGTGCCAAAAGGCGCAAACAAACGCCCTCGATTTCCTTGGCGACCTGAGCCTCTTCAATCAAAACGAACTACTCGTCCTCATCAACTACAGGCGCTTCAATCAAAGGAGCAACTTTCTTACCGAAAGCCTCGGCTCTTATTTTGGCTTCAATTTCTTTTGCTTTTTCAGGGTGCTCTCTTAAGAAGGCCTTTACGTTATCCTTGCCCTGGCCGATTTTTTCATCGCCGTAGCTGTACCAGGAACCCGCTTTCTGGATAAAACCGTAACTTACGCCCAAGTCAACCAGCTCGCCCAGAAAGGAAATACCTTCACCGTATAAAATCTCAAACTCGGCCTGTCTAAAAGGCGGCGCGACTTTGTTTTTGACGACTTTTACCCGAGTTTCATTGCCGATAACTTCCTCGCCCTTTTTAATCGAACCGATGCGCCGAATATCCAGACGCACCGAAGCATAAAACTTAAGCGCATTACCGCCGGTGGTGGTTTCAGGACTGCCGAACATGACGCCGATTTTCATTCTGATCTGGTTAATAAAAATAACCAGCGTATTGGATCGCTTGATATTGCCGGTCAATTTACGCAAAGCCTGAGACATCAAACGCGCCTGCAAACCCATATGAGAATCGCCCATATCGCCTTCAATCTCGGCCTTGGGCGTTAACGCCGCAACCGAATCAATCACGACCACATCAACCGCACCGGAACGCACCAACATATCGGTAATTTCCAATGCCTGCTCGCCGGTATCCGGCTGGGAAACCAGCAAGTCATCGACATTAACACCGATTTTTTCGGCATAACTGGGATCTAAAGCATGCTCGGCATCAACAAATGCCGCCGTGCCGCCGAGTTTTTGCATTTCGGCGATCACTTGCAGCGTCAATGTGGTTTTACCGGATGATTCAGGGCCATAGATTTCAATAACACGACCGCGAGGCAAACCGCCGCAGCCCAGCGCAATATCCAAGCCTAAAGAACCCGTAGAAACCACGTCGATGTCACGCGAAGCCGCCACATCGCCCATGCGCATCACAGAACCCTTGCCGAATTGCTTTTCTATCTGCATCAGCGCCGCGCCTAGCGCTTTCTTTTTGTTCTCATCCATTATGTAGTGCCCTTTATGCCCTGCGGCTATGTTGGTTAGAAAGAAATATCGCCGAAAATCAAATCATTTATTATCACATACAGACAGGGCTTCGGATAGTGTTGATTTGCCGGAAAAGATTCAAATACCGCAACCCTTGCGTCGCCGGATATGCAGCCCGGAAAAATTTTGTTCTATTTTTAAGGTTGTGACACTGACTAATTCCGATAAAACAGGGACAAGATATATCCGGGCAGCTCTGGAATGGATTGATCATAACGCCCTCTTTATGAAAGCGTCGGCAAGCTGAACTATTTCAATAATCAATAGTTCACTGTATTCTATACAGTAACTGATCATCGTTCCCATACCCTGCTCCGGCAGCGCTGGATGGGACATCACAACGCCATTCCTATGGCTTCCATGGAAGCCGTACCCTAAACTAAAAGTTGGAATCTATTAAATAATGACTAGCCAATCTCCTAGGCCCTCCTGGAAAAGTTATCTTGAGTTATGCAAACCCAAAGTGGTCGCCTTGATCGTTTTTACAGCTATTGCGGGAATGCTATTAGCCGTGCCGGGAATGCCGCCTATCGGCCTGTTTATCTACAGCAGCCTGGGGATTGCATTGGCCGCCGCCTCGGCCGCCGCGATTAACCATTATATCGACCGTGAAGCCGATGCGCTGATGGATCGCAACAAAAACCGCCCATTGCCCAAAGGCGAATTAAGCTCTACCAATGTCATCACTTTTGCGTTGGCGCTGGGCGTTATCTCAATGGCATTACTGATCGTCATGGTCAACGCCTTAACCGCATTGCTGACTTTCTTGTCGGCGCTGGGTTACGCGATTATCTATACGGTCTACCTTAAGCGTATGACCCCGCAAAATATTGTTATTGCAGGCGCTTTCGGGGCCACGCCGCCGATGCTGGGCTGGTGCGCGATGACCGGTGAACTGCATCCTTACTCACTGTTGTTGTTTTTGATTATTTTCGCCTGGACGCCGCCGCATTTCTGGCCACTGTCTATTGCCAAACGCAAAGAATTCGCCAAAGTCGGCATACCCATGTTGCCGGTCACGCACGGCGTAGAATATACCCGACTGCATATTTTGCTTTATTCGCTGCTGCTGTTCATCGTTACCTTGCTGCCCTACCTGACCGGCATGAGCGGCCTGATTTATCTGTCTGCCGTGGTGCCGTTAGGCCTCGGTTTTATTTATTTCGCCATTTTGATGATGCGCCGGAAAGACGACAAAACCGCGATGCGAACCTTCTTTTATTCACTGATGTACTTGACCGGCGTGTTTATCGCCTTGTTAGTCGACCATTATTATAAATTCACCTTATGACATTCACTCACCACGAACAAACGCCGTACCCCGAACATCCTTTCGCAGAGTTCATCCGTATCTTGGGCAAAGGCAAAAAAGGCTCGAGACCGCTAACGCAGGAAGAAGCCTATCGGGCCATGAGCATGATCATGGCCGATCAGGTGCTGCCCGTTCAACTGGGCGCATTCCTGGTATTGATGCGCGTCAAGGAAGAAACCCCGGAGGAATTGGCCGGTTTCGCACAGGCGGCGCGGGAATCATTTAATGTTGCAGACAATGCCGTAAAAGTCGATCTGGACTGGTCGTCTTATGCCGGAAAGCGTCGGCACTTGCCCTGGTTTTTGCTGTCGGCTTTGCTGCTGGCCGAAAACGGCATTACCGTTTTTATGCACGGTGCCAGCGGTCATACCGCAGGCAGGCTGTACACTGAAAATATGCTGGGCTATTTGGGTCTTAAATGTGCAAGCTCTATTGGCGACGCCAAACAGCAACTTGAGCAACAGCATTTCAGTTATTTATCACTGGAGCATTTTTGCCCCAAGTTGCATGAAATTATAGAACTGCGCCCGGTACTGGGTTTGCGCTCACCGGTACACACTCTGGTGCGCTTGCTAAACCCGTTTAATGCGCAATACAGCATCCAAGGCATCTTCCATCCCGGTTACCGTCCGGTGCATCAGCAAGCCGCTGCTTTATTAAACCAGCCGCACATGGCGGTATTAAAAGGCGAAGGCGGCGAGACCGAACGCAATCCCGATATGGAATGCCTGGTGCAAAGCGTACACAACGGCGAATTATCCGACGAAAACTGGCCTGCTTTATTTACCCACCGTCACGTCAAACCCGAACTGCTTGAACCTGAGCAGCTGGCGCTGATTTGGCAGGGAAAGGTTGAAGACGATTTTGCGCAATCTTCCATCATCGGCACGGCTGCGATTGCGCTTAAGTTGTTGGGTAAGGCTGGGACGCAGGAACAAGCCCAGCAGATGGCGACGGATTATTGGATTGGTAGGGACAAGCAAAAATATGTAGGCGTTTAACACCGAACATATGATTTATCAGCGATAGACGGCAAACGACCAAAAGCAGCCAGTCATGAATGAATCTAAATAATTCCAATTTTCGGATAGCATACAATTTTTTGGTGTTATCCACCTAAGAAAGACTGCCATGCAAGATTTTGTTGGTGTTTGATAAAAACTAATTCTATACACTAACTAGCCGTAAATAATAATTTGTTAAATTTTCTTAAAGGTAAGTATGACCATTGATCTTCAGTCACTAGCCCATGATCCAATAGTTTCACTTGGCGGATTTGCGCTTGGTGTTATTGGTATTGTGCTTGCCGTTATTTTCTACGCTCGATCAAAAAAAGAACGAGTGCCGTGTTACGAGATATCAAGCAATACTCTTATTTGAAGGACTCCACAAGTCATTAGATGGTTTGAAACTCCAGTACAAAGATGCGTCGCAAGAAAGAATTACGGTAACAAAGCTAGCATTTTGGAATGCTGGCAGAGAAACCATTGATACGAGAGACTTGGTAGTCACAGACCCTATTGGCATTGCTTGCCCAAGTACGCTAGCAATTCTCGATATTCAAGTGATTCAAGTTAGCTCCAAATCAAACTCAGTAAAGCTTGGTAGTGCTATAGATAAAGACGATGTTCATTTCTACCCCATAAATTTCGAATACCTGGACAATAAGGATTTCTTTGTAATTCAGATCGTCCATAGCGGTCATGAATCTGAAGAGTTTAATATCAAAGGTAAAATCAAAGGCGTAAAGAAAATCGAAAAGGCGAGAGGTATAAGGTTAAATCGTCGCGAACTAGGATTCGGTTTTTTAGAAAATATGCTCACTAGCAGGGCCTTCTTGAAATATGGGGGGAGCCTTACCTATCTCGGTTTTGGTGCATTCGGAACATGGAACCTTCTTCAAGGACGAACAGACTGGTATGTATGGACGCCAACTGTTTTTTGTTTTTTTGCCGCGAGCATAATATATTACGGGATGCGACACATTGCGCCCGTTAAAATTTAACATTACGCTCATACGGAGCTGCACAAATGCTGTAAGGCGGATAACCTGTAGGGTGGATTCGCCGCTAGCGTGTGCGGCGGTTTGCTATCGCGAAACCGCCCTACACTTACATGCAAACGTGGCGATATAGCCCTGTAGGCCGGAATAAGCCTGTTCGAGCGACAGCAAGAACTGGCGTTTCCGGCGACACACTGCCCAACAAGCCGGAAACGCCACCTCGCGCTACGCTTGGGTGGCCTTATTCCGGCCTACTTTCCTACGAGTGTGGCTATATAGAGGCTATTCATATGGCGAAAATGGGAACCAGAATATGATCAAAATAACCGCAACAGATACACTTGAATTATCAATACCTGAAAGGATTCAATTGGTAGAAGACATCTGGGATACGATAACTGCAAAAGCCTATTCTATCGAACTGACCGACGAGAAGAAAAGCATAATTGATTCACGGCTGGAAATGTACCACCAGAATCCTGAATCAGGCTCCTCGGGGGAAGACGTCTACAAAAGAATCGTAAACCTGTAGGAGTGTCTCACGCCCCCTTTTTTGCATCGTAACTACAAAACAACAGCCCTAAAGGAGAAAAAACATGCAAACCGCTAAACAAGCCGCAAAACAGATTATCGATCATGTTTCTGACCAGGCAACGTGGGATGACATCATGTATGAGCTGTATGTCAAACAGAAAATTGAGAAAGGACTGAGTGCTGTTGATGAAGGCCGCGTAATATCCAATGAGGAGGCTAAAAAACGGCTCTTGGGCAATGAGGGTTAACTGGACAGAACCGGCATTAGAGGACTTAGAAGCGATTCAGGCTTATATTGCCAAAGACTCCAGCTTTTATGCCCGACAATTTATTGAGCGCATTTTTGATTCCGCAACAAAATTTGGAATCTTTTCCCGAGATAGGCCGACGGGTGCTGGAAGTCGAAGAAAGAACCGATATTCGGGAATTGATTTTTCAAGGCTACCGCATTATTTATCTGATCCAGCCAGAGCTGATCACTATTATCGCCGTTATTCATGGCAGCCGTGATCTAGCCGGAATGGAAGGCAAGCCTTGGTAGTTCCGTAGGCTGGAATAAGCCGATTCGAGCGCCAGCGAGAACTGGTGTTTCCGGCGACACACCTCTCGTCAAGCCGGAAACACCACCTCGCGCTACGCTTGGGTGATCTTATTCCGGCCTACGCTGAGCAGGACAAACAAAAAATGCCAACATTTAAGCCTATGCTTTCAATACTGCTAACCTACTCACTGCTCCTGCTGCTCGTTTTTCTATTCCAACGAAAAATGATCTATTTCCCCGATACCTATTCGATTGAACATCAACAGCAACTAGCCGACCAAGCCGACCTGAAACTCTGGCCGTCACCGGATGATTATCGGGGGCTGATCGCAAAAACATCCCAAACTACCGGCAAGGGCACTATTATAGTTTTTCACGGCAATGCAGGTTCGGCAACCGACCGGACTTATTACCTGGACGCATTGGAAAAATTGGGTTACCGGGTGATCCTGGCCGAATATCCAGGCTATGCCGCCAGAAACGGCACACCATCGGAAGCGGCGTTGATTTCAGACGGCATCCAAACCGCAAAGCAGGCATTGAACGATTTTGGCGGCCCTGTTTTCCTGTGGGGAGAATCACTCGGCGGCGGCGTGGTCGGCGGCATCGTGCAGAGCGGGCAGGTTCCGGTTAAAGGCATTGTCCTGGTCACGCCGTTTGACAGCATGGCCGATGTCGCCCAACATCATTATTGGTTTTTGCTGGCCAAATGGCTGATCCTCGATAAATTCGACAACATTAAAAACCTGCAAGATTACTCGGGAAACACGGCAATTTTGCTGGCAGAACAAGACAAAATCATCCCCAATAAACTCAGCCTAAAGCTGTTCGATTCATTGCACCACGCCAAGAAACTCTGGTCATTTAAGGGAGCAAACCACAACACCCTGCCACTAGCGGATGAGCTTCCCTACTGGCAGGAGGTCATGCAGTTTGTTAGCGAACAAAACGGGGTATCCCCTTAATCTCCGTTTTTTCCATATGTACGTACCTACATCGGCGGTGCGTTCACTCCCTATCAGCTTTGAGCAGGGTTTACTGATCGGCAGAAAAATGACCTGTCAAATGGTCGAAATCTGCCACACAGTCAATATCAAGCTCCGCCTCCGGCAAGGGAATTTTCAACAAGCTGCCTTCGAATTTCATCAAAACAGGCTTGGCGCCCCGATCGCCTTTGAGTGTCAACAAGTGCTCAAAAAATTCGGACGGAAACAACGCAGGGACACCGACGGAATGATGGTATTGACTGGCGACAATGCGGGCCGGTGCCTGTTGCCAGCCACTCAGCAGGTTTTGCATATGTGCTGCGTTGATTAGCGGTTGATCGCACAGCAGGATCAGCGCTGCGCTAGCCGATTCCGGCAATGCTTGAACGCCGGCACGAATGGAAGAAGCCATGCCTTCCTGCCAGCCCGGGTTAACAATCGAGGTAACGGCGCCAAGATCGACAGTTGCTTGTATCGATTCGGCATGAGCTCCCAGCACGACAATGATGCGCTCACCCAAAATTGCGCGAGCATTGACAACCGCATGTTCCAGCAACGGGCGGTTGCGCCATTCGAGCAATTGTTTGGGGCTGCCCATGCGGCTGGACGCACCCGCAGCTAAAATAATGGCGTAAACGTTATCGATGGCTGCATTCATGTAAATCGGCTGTGGCTTTAGCACTCAGTTGTTGGCCGCTACGTCCGCTCAGCTCGGCATGAATCCCGGCCATAATGGACAACGCAATTTCTTCCGGCGTTTCCGCGCCGATATCCAAGCCGACCGGCCCGAACACCCGGTCGGTTATTTGTGCGGCGTCACTGCCCAGATTTTGCAACAGCCTGTCTTTGCGATGCGCAGGCCCTAACAGCCCGATAAACGGGATAGGACAGTTCACAATCGCCTTCAGATAGCGCCCGTCGTATTCGATATTATGCGTCATCAATACCAGCGCGCTGAACTGATCCAATTCCAGGTTATCGCCGATGTCCTCCGGCATGATATGAAGCAAGTGATCGGCCTGCGGAAAACGCTCTTTTTTGATGTGAGCGGGCCGGTGATCTACGATGGTGACGCGCCAGCCCAGCGCCTTGGCGCATTGCACGAGCGGCATCGCATCGGTACCCGCGCCCAAAACCAGCAAGCGCAACAGCGGCTGTAGCGGATCGTAAAATGCCTTGACTTCCTGGTCGCCGATGACATGCGTTTCGAGGCGCGGCTTTTGTTGCAATACGGTTTGTAGCGCCGCTGTCGTAAAAGGATAAGGCGCGGCGGATAACAACCCGTCAGCGGATGCAGGCAGGAACAGGCTGTGGCCGGACGGAAAGTCGGTATGCCCGGATTCATAGACGGTGACCAGAACGCCGGACGCATTAGCTTCGGCTGCATCGGCGATGATATTCAACGGACTGAAATTTTCTTCGGCTTTTAATAATTGCAGCAAAACCCTGACCGCGCCGTTGCAGCCTAGGCCTAATCCCCAAATGACGTCGTCCGGGGAACGCATATCGTAAAAAGCCGTCTTGGCTGTTCCGGTCTCGAACACCGACCTGGCCTGTTCGACCAAATCCCGCTCGAAACAGCCGCCACCCAGCAGACCGATTAATTCGCCTTGTTTGGTTATCAACATGCGCGCGCCCGCTTTTTGATAAGTCGAACCGAAAGTTTCGATAATGGTAGCCAGCACGCTATTTTCGGTTTGCTGATTCAGTTGCCGGTAGGCATTGATCAGATGATTGATTTTGTTTGCCATGTATTATTCGGTAAGTGATTTGTCGGTAGTGCTAAAAATTGTGAGTACACGCTTTACTTGTATTTGCAGGCGAAGCCTCCCATTAAGGTAAGAAATACGCTGTTCCCAAGCTCCAACTCTCGTCGTTATACATAAGTATTGAAAAGCACGTCATCCCGGCAGGGATTGCCGGGATCCAGGCTACATGGACGTATACAGCTCGCCATCCATGGCACTGGATACCCGATTCCCGGCGGGTATGACGCGTTACTTAGATACTTGTGTATAACGACGAGCGCACTGCGTGGAAATGAGGGTATCTCGCAGACACTTGTGTATAACGATGAGAGCTCCAACTTGGGAATCAGGAAGGCGAAGCTCTCGGCAACTGCTCCCTGCGTTGCTCTACCTCCTGCATCCCCGCAGTCGTAGCTTCGCGAAACGGGAAGCTGGAGCTTCCCGCACTGAATTCCCAAGCTGGAGCTTGGGAACTAGCACACATCAGTTACTAAAATCGTTAGCTTAATGACAGTGAGGCGAAGCCTGCACTCCAGAATGTCAGCTCCAGCTCAGATCGGTCCGCAGCAACGGCAATTGCCGCACACGTTTGCCGGTGGCGGCAAAGATCGCATTGCACACAGCCGGCGCCAACGGCGGCAGGGCCGGTTCGCCCAGGCCGGTCACAGGGTTATCGGTCTTCAGGAAATGCACATCCACCCGCGTCGGGGCATCCGCTATCCGAATCATCGGATAGTCACCGAAATTGCTCTGTACGATGCGCCCCTTCTCGATATTCAATTCCTGAAAGGTCAGCGCACCGAGGCCGTCGACCACCGAGCCCTGCACTTGATTTTCCGCGCCGCTGAGATTAACGATTTGCGCGCCGATGTCGGTCGAAACCACGACGCGGTCGACCTTGAGCTTGCCTTCCCTGGACACGGTGACCTCGGCGACCTGCGCAATGTAACCGCGATGACTGAAATGGAAGGCGATTCCCTGGCCTTGACCGCGCGGAAAGGTTTTCTTGCCCCACTCGGCTTTTTCCGCCACATGCTGCAACACATGCTTCATGCGATTGACGTCATAAGGTATGCCTTGCTCGCCGGTGCCGGGGATAAAGCCTTTATCGCCGAGGATTTCCAGGCGGAATTCCAACGGATCGCGGCCTGCGGCATGGGCCAATTCGTCGATAAAACTGTGAAACACCCAAGCCAACACGTTGCTGCGCGGCGCACGCCAAGGTCCCATTGGAATATTGCATTCCAGCGGCGTTTGCTCCAGCAGGCAGTTTTCAACCCAACGACCGGGAAATTCGTCGCCGGATAAGTTGGCACCGCTACCGAGTTCCAGTTTCGGCTTACCGTCTTTAACGACCTTGTTGGCAAAAGTCACAAAATGGTTGTGCCAGGCGATCAGCTTGCCTTTGTCATCGAGTCCGCCGCGCAGGAAGTGGAAACCGCCCGCCCGATACTGATCATGACGCAGGTCATCTTCGCGCGTCCAGGTCAACTTAACCGGCACCGTCAGATGCTGGGCGATGGCCGCCGCTTCGATAATATAATCGGGAATCAAGCGCCGACCGAACCCGCCGCCGCTACGGGTAATGTGCAAGGTAATTTTATCTTTGGGAATACCGAGTGTTGCGGTCACAACTTTCTGACCGGCTTCGGGGTTTTGCGTGGGTGCCCAGATTTCAATCGCCCCATCCTTGTACCAGGCCGTGCAATTCTGCGGTTCTATACTGGCGTGCGAAATAAAGGGATAACTGTAAGCCGCTTCCACGGTTTTCTCCGCTGCCGCAAGCGCCGTCTTGGCATCACCGTCATTGCGCAGAATATCCGTTCCGGGCTGCGTCGATAATTCATTGGCTTTGGCGGCAAAACCGGCCCAGCTTTGATCTGCCCCCTGCCCTTCATCCCAGACGACTTCCAGCTGTTTACGCGCACTGAATGCCGCCCAAGTCGAGTCGGCGACGATAGCGATGCCGGGCAATAAGCCCTTAAGATCGGAACCGCCTCGGATAACGAAAGCGTTACGTACGCCGGGTAGCGACTTGATTTTGTCCAGATTGGCGCTAACAACCTTACCCCCGAAAACCGGCGATTTCTCGTAAACGGCGTACAGCATTCCGGGCAGTTTCACATCGATGCCGAACAAGGGTTTGCCGGTCACAATACCGGGGTTATCGACGCCACCGATGCGCGTACCCAACAGCTTATAATCTTTTGCATCCTTCAACTGAACCGATTCGGGAGCGGGAACCGGTAAGGTGGCGGCCTTTGCAACCAGTTGACCATAATCGAGTTTACGCCCGCTGGCCGGATGATGAACGGCGCTGTCACGGGCGATAAGTTCGGATGCGGGAACCTTCCAAGTCTCTGCGGCCGCCTGGATGAGCATGGTGCGTGCGGTTGCGCCGAGCCGGTGAAACTCCTCGTAATTGGTCGGCGTCGAACGCGAACCTCCGGCGCTTTGACTGCCGTAAATCGGATCGAGATCCCCCTGAACGATCACCACGTCCTTCCAGTTGACCTCCAATTCCTCGGCGATAACCATCGGCAGCGAGGTTTTGATGCCTTGGCCGATTTCAGGCTGCTTGCTGATCAGCGTCACCGTACCGTTCGGGGCAATGTGAATAAAGGCATTGGGTTTAAATTCTCCCGTTTCCGACATAGTGGACGGTTTTGCGACCCGTTTCGTCGCACTGTCTGCCACATTGAGATAAAAACCGAGAACCAACCCGCCACCAGCCAACGCAGACTTGCGAAAAAAATCGCGGCGTCCGGAGTTTTCCAAATGATCTGCGTTCATACTGACTCCTTAGCGGCGATTTCTGCGGCACGGTGAATGCCCGCACGGATACGAAGATAGGTGCCGCAGCGGCACAGGTTACCGGCCAGGGCGGTGTCGATATCCGCATCCGTAGGACGCGGATTTTTTTTCAGCAGCGCGGCAGCGGTCATGATTTGACCGGCTTGGCAGTAGCCACATTGCGGCACATCGAGTTCCTGCCAGACCTTTTGTAAAGGATGCTCGCCATTGGGATTCAGCCCTTCTATGGTGGTTATCTGACTTTTACCCACACTGGAGATCGGCGTCAGACAGGCCCTTGTCGGTTGCCCGTCAATATGCACCGTGCATGCACCGCACTGGCCGATGCCACAGCCGAATTTGGCCCCGACCAGGTTTAAATGATCGCGCAGCACCCACAACAAAGGGGTCTCAGCGGCAACATCTACGGTTTTCTGCACACCGTTTATGTTGAGTTTGTATTGGCTCATAAGTGGATTCTCGTGTGTTATAAATTATTTTTGTCAGACTACGCCCCGGTAACGTTGTAGAGATCGACGATGAAGTTAGCCGCAGTTTGCCTTATTGCCTCGACGCGATAATCAGGCCCAGACCTGATGCTGTCATCGACTCATCCCGTCCTTATGGCGAAGACGATGAACGGAGCCATCTATTAGATAAAGCAAAATTCATACCGAATAATGCCTGACTTGGCATCCATGTTTGGATGCACTGTAGTCAACTGAATTTAAAGACAATTAGCCAAAACGGCTGCTGGAATAAAACCGGACAAATGGATTGCGATTGGATTCGGCTGTTGATATGCGAGCAGGCCATGCTGATTAACCAGCAGCATCTGTCTGTATAGAAACACTGGGTCAGCTTTGGACTTTCGGTATTTGTCACGACTACTCAGTCATTTTTTAGTGCCCGGCATTAACCGACATAGCAATGTTGAATGAGCTCACTGGGAAAAATGGGGACTTGCCGGTCATGCTCAAACCGAAGCTTTGGTTCTTTTGGGCTAACAAGCAATGCAGATTCAGCTGGAACTCTTTTTACAGCAAACCGGTTAAGAAATGGAATATCACTATCTACGCTGGATACGCGGCGTATCGTAATTACCGAAAAAAGCAATGTCGCCTTCAGTATCTATTGATGGGATCATCTTACCGGCTTTCCTGGTGGCAAGAGGTTATGCAGCTCGTTAGCGGGCAAAACGGGGTATCCCCTTAATCACTGTTTTTTCCATATGCACATATTGCAAGCCGAGCAATATTCCATCATCGGCAGTGCGCTCAGCCCATATCACTTTTATCTCACCTTCCAACGCCAACCGCTCAATTTCGAACGCGGTTATCTCACCCGCATCCACAGCGATGGATTCAGCAAGATTGATCATTAACCCATCCACCGAAGCATTGACGGTATGAAACTCATGATATTCACCATTGAGCAGGATTCTACCTGGAACCGTCATGTTTTTTCTATGCACTTTTCTCTTATACAGTTGATTATCAACGTCATAAGTAATATTCCTAAATTCCAGCGCCAGCAATATATGATTATTCAGCATATCAACCCTGACCACCTCAGCCTCACCGGCCAAGCGCATTTCCGGAAGATATAAATCTATCGTCGTCGATGCGGACAACATATTAAAAATATCCTTGGCGTCTTTGGGACTCGCCTGGTCGCACTTTAACTCTGCAAGCACACCGGTTAACGAAATATCTTTAATGATGATTTCCTGCTCTTCTCCTCCCATATAAATCAGACCATGCGACGTTAAGTTTTTTCGATAAGGCCGGTTTAAATCTAAATTCATCTGACTTTCCTCTCTGATTATCCATTTGCCTTATTGTTCAAATACCGTGTAAGGCCATCTCGTGCAATTATAGTGTCTGTGTTATATTTTTCTTTCTATTTTATCGCCTACAATATCCGCATCCCACACAGACTCGCCGCATCATGAAAAAGCTATTCATCCCGCTCTTGTTACTGTCCCTGACGGCCTGCACGGCCCTCACGCCTAAAAACGGTGACAATATATGCTCTACTTTCAGGGAGAAAGACGGCTGGTATGATGACGCTAAAAGCTCATTTGAGAAATGGGGCGTGCCTATTCCCGTTCAAATGGCGATCATGCATCAGGAGTCGCACTTTGTCGCCGATGCACAACCGCCGCGCCCCTGGCTGCTGGGGTTTATTCCCCTGCCCCGAGCCAGCAGCGCCTATGGCTATGCCCAAGCCAAAGATGAAACCTGGGACAGCTATCAGGACAAGGCAGGTAGCTGGGGAGCCGATCGGGAAGACTTTGCCGATGCTGCCGATTTTATCGGCTGGTATTGCAGCATCAGCCACACCCGGCTGGGCATATCGAAACTGGACACCAAGAATTTATATCTCGCCTACCATGAAGGACATGGCGGTTATCAGCGCAAAAGCTATTTGCAAAAAGCGGGGCTGGTACAGATTGCCAACAAAGTAGCCAAACGGGCAAAACTTTTTCAAAGCCAATTAGGCGAATGCCAAAACGATTTAGAAAACAAAGGCTGGTTTTTTTGATAAACTATCGATTCTACGTTAACAATAAAGGATAAGTCGTGAGAAAAATTCAAACTAAAGTTCTTTCAATCGTCACCGTTCTTCTTATAGGATTTACTATGTTTTCACTGGCCAATGCCACCACCCCCGCAGAAAATAAAGCCGCAGGAACAGCCTTTCTTGCAGAAAACGCTAAAAAAGCCAATATCGTAACGACGGCAACCGGCTTGCAATACGAAGTATTAACCCCCGGAACCGGCACCGCTTCACCTTCAGCCACCGATAACGTTACCGTACATTACAAAGGCACAACCATTGACGGCGAAGAGTTCGACAGCTCTTACAGCCGCGGCGAACCGGCCACATTCCCGCTAAACAGAGTCATCGCCGGATGGACTGAAGGCGTGCAACTCATGAAAGAAGGCGCCAAATACCGCTTTTATATTCCATCAGAACTCGCATACGGCGAACAAGGCGCAGGCCGCGCCATCGGCCCGAATGCCGCATTGATCTTCGATGTTGAGCTGATCAAGATTCAGTAAGAAAGCAGGCTAAAGGCGCAAGGCGAAGGGCAAAAAACCGTTGCTTTGCACCTACTGCTCAGCCTTAAACAGTACCCGATCATCCGTTCCGACTATTCAAAGCCGGCTTTGGACATTTTGCCCTTAGCCTTTCGCCTTTTGCCTAAGCTCTTATGCCCACTTACCAACTATTTGCTACAACACCCAAGGCGATGGAAACCATCCTGACCGATGAACTCCAAGCGCTCGGCGTCAACAATATCAAAGCCACCCTAGCCGGCGTCGCTTTTCAAGGAGACCTGGAAACCGCTTACCGGGCCTGCCTGTGGTCAAGAACTGCAAATCGGATTTTACTGGTGCTAAGCTCTTTCGAGGTAAAAACCCAGGAAGACTTGTATAACGGCGTACAAAAAATCGACTGGTTCGAGCATATTAATCCTGAAGACAGCTTTGCCGTCTCGTTCAGCGCGAAAAACTCAGCGGCGATTAACAACACCCACTTTGGCGCATTAAAAGTTAAAGACGCCATCGTCGACCAGATGCGGGCAAGGTTTCAAACCCGACCCAGCATCAATACCGAACAGCCCAATATCCGCATCAATGTGTATTTGAATGGCGAAAATGCTCAGCTGAGCCTCGACCTATCCGGTGAAAGCCTGCATCGTCGCGGTTATCGGGATGTCAGCATCAAAGCCCCGATGAAGGAAAATCTTGCAGCAGCCATGTTGCTGCGTAGCGGCTGGCCCCAAATCGCCAAGCAACAGGGTTCATTAATCGACCCGATGTGCGGTTCCGGAACGCTGCTATTGGAAGGCGCAATGATCGCCGCCGATTACGCCCCCGGTTTGTTGCGCGATTATTTCGGCTTTACCGGCTGGAAAAAACACGATGCGCAATGCTGGAAGAAATTACGCGCAGAAGCCGAACAACGCAAAAAAATCGGCCTGGAAAAACTGCCGGTTATCGTGGGTTTCGACCAAAACCGCCATACCGTCAACACCGCTCTGGCGCATATCGCCAATGCCGGTCTGCAAAATAAAATCCATGTCGAACGCCGCGATATTGAAGACGCGGAACCCGCCGAAAGCTGGAAACCCGGCCTGTTGATCTGCAACCCGCCGTATGGCGAACGCTTGGGCGACGAGCAGGAAACCGCCGAGTTATACAAAAAATTCGGCGAGTCGCTGAAAGCGCATTTTATCGGCTGGAAGGCCGCGATGATCATCAGCAACCCGGAACTGGGCTTTCGCTTAGGGCTACGCTCGCAAAAGCCGATCACCCTGTTCAACGGCGCACTTGAATGCAAACTGTTACGGCTGGATATTGAAGAAAGCAATTTCTTCATTCCCAAAGCCAAGACGCAGGAAGAGCGCATCGCTCAGGCGATTGAAACCAGCAAAATCCAGGAACAGCGGATTGCTCAAGCAACAGAGACCAGTACTACACAGCAACCCGAAACTATCCGCGCCGACACGCTTGCCGGGCAGGATGTAAGTGAATTGGGCGCGGAAATGTTCGCCAACCGGCTCAAAAAGAACCTGAAAAAACTGTCCCATTGGGCCAAGCAAAACCGCATCACCTGCTATCGGGTCTACGATGCCGATTTGCCGGAATACGCGGTCGCCGTCGATATTTATCAAGGAGATCAAACCTGGATCAATGTACAGGAATACGAACCGCCCAAAAGCATCGATCAACATAAAGCCGATCAGCGATTGGCGGGACTACTGGCCGAAATCCCCCGCGTCCTCGGCGTCAATAGCGATCAGGTTTTCCTGAAAATACGCCGCAAGCAAAAAAGCACCGATCAGTACGAAAAACACGACGACCAGGGGCGTTTCCACATCATCGAAGAAGGCGGCTGCAAATTACTGGTGAATTTCGAAGATTATCTGGATACCGGTCTATTCCTTGATCACCGGCCGATTCGGATGCTGATTCAAAAACAAGCCAAAGATAAAAGCTTTTTAAACCTGTTTGCCTATACCGGCAGCGCGACGGTCCATGCGGCCATGGGCGGCGCCAAGTCAACGACGACCGTCGATATGTCCAATACTTATATCAACTGGGCAAAAAAGAACATGGCACTGAATGCCAACGAAGGGGCGCATGAGTTTATACAAGCTGATTGCCTGGAATGGCTAGCCGCCGAAGCTCAGCTGGCTAACAGACACTACGACTTAATTTTCCTTGATCCGCCGACGTTTTCCAATTCGAAACGGATGGACGCCGTGTTCGATATACAAAATGACCATGTACAACTGATCAATAACGCAATTTCTTTGCTGTCGCCGGGAGGTGTCCTATACTTCTCCACTAATTTCAGGCGTTTTAAAATCGACAAACAGGCATTGGCATTGTCCGATTTAATTGTAGAAGACATTAGCGCGGCAACTATTCCGGAAGATTTTGCCCGTAACCCAAAAATTCATTATTGCTGGAGAATTCAAGAGTGATGCGTAAAGTTAAGATCCTGATTTCCGGTCGAGTTCAAGGCGTTTATTTTCGCCTCTTTACCCAGAACAAGGCCAAACACTTCGCCATAAAAGGCAGCGTCAAAAATCTCCCGGATGGCCGGGTTGAAATCATCGCCGAAGCGGGAAGCATGGCTATTGAAAAGTTTATCAAATGGTGCCACAAAGGACCTATAACCGCCCGAGTCGATCATGTTGAAATCACGGAACTTCAACCGGGTGAATTGTTAACGTCTTTTGAAATACACTAACATATTTTTTAAGAGACCAAAATTTTAGCCGTCTTCCTGCAATAAACGGCAACACGTATGCCCAGTACAGCCCCTATCACCGCTGCATAAATCAACGGCTCGGTATAGTCCGATTTTACCAGCCAAAAATAATGTACGACAGCCGTTAACCCTGCCACATAGACTAGCTGGTGCAGTTTTATCCAGCTTCGTCCCAACCTTTTCTGCATTTTTTTTGTTGAAGTGACGGCTAAAGGAAACAGCAACAAATAAGTCAGCAAACCCATCAGGATATAAGGACTTTTCGGCACCTCGTCCTTAAATGCTTCCCAGGAAAGCGACAAATCAAGCACGATAAAAACCAGCAAATGCAGACTGGCGTAAAAAAAAGCGAATAAGCCCATCATGCGCCTAAAGCGCATCGGCCAATTCTGCCCCGTTACTGTTTTACTGGGCGACAGCGCCAAGCCGATGCACAAAAACCGTAAAGCCCAATCGCCAAAGCCGAAATGCAGGGTTTCTATTGGATTCGCGCCAAGTTGATCGTTGATTGCATCCTTCAACAGCAAGCCGAAAGGTGCCAAACTCAGTAAAAAAACGATAATTTTTATGGCCGCCCAGCCTTTTTTGCCGGGCAACATCAAAAATACTGCTTTAAATCCATATCGGAATAAAGCGCCGCGACCTCCGCACCATAGCCGTTAAATTTTTCGGTATCGCGCTTCGGGGTAAAAAGACTGCTGCCCAGCACCCGCTCGCGACTTTGACTCCATCGGGGATGGGACACTTCAGGATTAACATTGGCGTAAAAGCCATACTCATTAGGCGCGCTTTTATGCCACGCGGTTTCCGGCATATTTTCGATAAAGCGTATTTTGACAATCGCCTTGATACTCTTGAATCCGTACTTCCACGGCACAATCAAGCGCAACGGCGCGCCGTTCTGGTTGGGCAGCTCATCGCCATACATGCCGGTAACCAGCATCGTTAACGGATGCATAGCTTCATCGATGCGCAATCCTTCCACATAAGGCCAGTCTAAGCCGCCGGAGCGCTGACCAACCATGACTTCCGGATTATAAATCGTGGTAAATTCAACAAACTTTGCTTTTGAGGTAGGCTTAAACCGCTTCAACATTTCGCCCAATGGAAAGCCTATCCACGGCACCACCATCGACCAGGTTTCCACGCACCGGAACCGATAAATACGTTCCTGCACAGGATTGTCTTTTAGAATATCTTCCAGGTTATAAACGCCCGGCTTCTCTGTTTCGCCTGCAACCTCGACGCTCCAAGGCTTGGTTTTTAATGGCCTGGCTAAAACAGTCGAATCTTTTTTATTCGAGGAAAACTCATAGTAATTGGTATAACTGGCAACATCCTCGCGACCGGTGACCGGTAACTTTGCGGAATAAGGCCCGACAGGCACATCGGCGTATTTTCCCGTTTCTGCCTGTCCCAAGCTCGGCAACATAATCCCCGCTGAAAATATGGTTGCCGCTTTAATAAACCCCCGTCGGGATTCAAAAACCGCCCGGTCGGTGATTTCGCTGCTTAAGATGTTTGATTTGGTTTTAATTATCATACCCAACCTCTTGGTGCCAGACGTTTATTTTATGGAGTCTAAATAATACATCAAACCGCTTTAACATCACTAATATTGACAGCTGGAGAATCAATTTCCGTCAACGCGGTTTTGTAGCCAGTAGAGCGGGCAACTGGGGGAACCGCTTATGTTGAGGTTGACAGTGGCTAACGTTTAAGTTTATTGCTCTTGTTTGTTGTAAGTGTTTATACTTAGCCCATGTGTGCTTTTATATGACGCTACCTGAATCTATTTTAGGACGCACTAAATAGACACAACAGCATGAAACAACAATGATTTTTTATTTTTAAAATTATTAGCCATCGAAATGGCGCAATGTTTTGCGTTTATTAGGATGGCTGATATTAGTTAGGCACCGAAGGAGCCGCTGATGGGAATGAAGCTCGACAAACTTGCCCTGCTCTACGCCAACATGAAGGCGCAAGGCATAACCAAAACCAAGTTTGATTTTGCTTTTCGCAATCTGTTATTTTCTGTCATATATATTGCCGAACAGTTTCCTCACGAAATACTGTTCGGGTGCCGCGCGCACGATCTATTTTTTGTAGTTCAAGTCCAGCGCGACTTCACCATTTCTACGTACCTTGGCAACAGCTATAGGGCACTCATGGAAGCGCTGGGCCTTCATCCCAATCCGGGCAATCGGTTTAGCCCAAACGTCTTTTTTGAAGAATTCAAGAGTGCTATTCCGCAATCCGCCACGCCGGCTAACGTCCCAACGGTAACGGATATCGCGTCAATTAGTCGTGATGTCGAAGAAGCAAACAAGATCTATTTTCTCGGGTGGCTTCCACATGACGGTATTCGCTCTAAACCAACGGCAGACAATCTCGCCAAAACAAAACGAATCTGCGGTCATGCCACCTACAACACTTGCCTTCGTCATCGCATTAGCAGTCGGTGGACCGATATTGAAAGATTGGCACAGCAATATCATGAACCCGGTGCCTAATCCACGTTAGGCTTTCCACTGAAATTACACTTTGCGATATACTGACCATGATTAATTCATACCGCAGCCTTCACCGAAATCATGCACAACAATTGATCGTTAGTGTTTCTAAACACTATTACGTAACAAAAAATAATATTCTCAAATACCAAGTTAAACCATTTGAGACAACGCTCACAAACCTTAATGAGTCGAATAAAACCAATGTAATTGTTATGTCAATTCGAGATCATTGGAGCGGTATGTTCTATGCGGAAATCTCACTTGGTCCAAACTTGCCTTCATTAACTGATTTTTTACAACGCGCATGGTCACCCAAAGATGATTTCCCTTTTTGCGGCATACCAGTACTTATGTCTTTACCCCGAACAGTAGAATCTCTTTATCCAAGTTTGCCCAAGGCCATCGAGAATCTCGGCATAAAACTATTTGCGGTCACAAGCGGCTTTCAAGGTGGAATACGAGACATTAAAACCATTGAGTCACATCTAGCTGTGTGTCATGGTCAGTCTATTGAGGATGCAAAATCATGGTTGTATAAAACCTGTGTGTTCCATGCTCGCGAAAAAGGCAGGAATGAAAAAAACACCAAAGCTGAGATGTGGCAACTTAGTGATTACGAATTACGTTTTCCTCCAAGTGGGTGGGCGGTGGCAAATGTCGAAAAATAGAAGCCTAATCCTACGCTCAAACGGGACTGCGCAAAAACGCTGTAAGGCGGTTCATTTGTAGGGCGGATTCGCCACAGGCAATCCGCCGCAACTTCGTCAGGCTGTCATCGGCGTTGTGCGTGTGTGGCGGTTTGCTGCGCGAAACCGCCCTACAAACTGGGTCAGGTTTAAGACACCGTTTACAGTGTTAGAATGTTTAATATTAGTTATGCTAAGCAAAGTACGGTCGATGAATATATTAATAGCCGACGATAACCCAATCATTCAAATGCTTCATGGTGAGCTAATGAGCTACTGGGGTTATGATTTTGATATGGCTTCAGATGGTCTGGAGGCTGTGGAGCTCGCGAAGAAAAACAATGGTCAATATGATTTTTGTTTGATGGACGTTGAAATGCCAAAAATGAATGGAATTGAGGCAACAAAGGTTATTAGGAGCACCGTAAAGTATTTTCCAATCATGGCTTTTACATCCAACGATGCTTATAAGAAAGCATGCTATGCCGTGGGAATGGATGATTTTGCAGAAAAAACATGCCCGCCCAATGACTTGTTCGTCAAAATCAATAAACTATCAGTAAAATTTTTTAGACTTATCGTCAAGCCAAATAGCTTTGACGTAACAGAGGTGATGCCAATGGATCAACAACACGCGCAAGAGTTAAGAAAATTGAAAAGCCAGGGCCTCGTAAAATTGAGGCTGGATGGGCCTGATAACCGTGAAGTAATTACCCATAAAAACGTTCCGAATAAAATTTCCCATGATTTTAATATCTTGAAATATTCAATGACGGAGTTTCTAAACCGTGATCCGGAAAGGCCAACTTTGGTTGATCTCTATAGGGGGTCGAAAAACTGCATTATTGAAACATTTGTGGATGATGAAAGTTATCAAGAACAATTAGAAGCAGAGGATGAAAAGATGGATGCCTATCTGACAAAACACTACAAATCAGACGAGGAATAAGAGGGGGCGTTATCTATATGAATCAATGGGGCTAGTGTCGCTGATTTTGAAAAGCATGGGTTACAATCATGCATCCGGCCTCTCAATAAGCTCATTTTAACTAATTGATATAATTTGCATTTCTAATGCGGTTTCGGGCACAGGAATCAATTGAAAACCAAATTTCTCTGCATGTTTGGTTAAATTTTTAATGACCCGTTGGCGATATTTTTCTTCATAATGTTCTTGCCCTTGATCCACATAGTCTTCCCCTTTGGTGAGCATCGCATAAATCAACCGAGCCAGTTTATGGGCGCAAGCGGTGACGGCTTTGGCTTTGTCCATGCGGCCACAAAGTCTTCGGTAACGCTGTAAGGCGGTTCATTTGTAGGGTGGATTCGCCACAGGCAATCCGCCGCAACTTCGTCAGACTATCATCGGCGTTGTGCGTGTGTGGCGGTTTGCTGCGCGAAACCGCCCTACCGCACTGAAAACATAATATTCAACTGCCTTTTCTTGAAAGATACAGCTCTTCAACCTGCTTTCTAGCCCACTCGGTCTTCCTTAAAAACGTCAAACTCGATTTGATGCTGGGATCGTTATTAAAACATCGGATGTCGATCAACCTGCCCAGTTCGGCCCAACCGTAATCCGCTACCAGCTCGGTAAGCATCCTTTCCAAGGTAACGCCATGCAGCGGATTTCCCGGTTGCTTGTCACTCATAATCTAATCTTCATGTTCATAACGTCGTTGTATCGCTTCATCTCGAGCATCATTGATTTCCCGCATGATGCTGCGGACATCCGCCACTTTGGTGCTGGCCTTAAATCGACCGGTCAATTCGACTTGCGGAGTCAAATCACCTGTCTCATAGAGCTTCCAGATCTCTTTGCCGTACTCGGTAGTGAGCAGCTCGGGAGCAAAACGGCCAAAATAATCGGCCAAATTATCCACATCGCGCTCCAGCATTCTGGCGGCATTATTATTCGCCGCTGCATCGACAGCCTGAGGCAGGTCGATGATAACCGGGCCGTTGGCGTCAACCAGTATGTTGTATTCGGAAAGATCGCCATGCACCAGTCCGGCACAAAGCATCCTGACCACTTCCTTAATCAGCAAGCCGTGGTACTCAAGCGCTTGCTCCCGGCTCAATTCAAGATCGTTCAGTCTGGGCGCGGCGCTGCCATGTTCATCCGTAACCAATTCCATCAACAACACCCCTTCGACGAAATTGTAGGGCTGCGGAACGCGCACACCAGCGGCGGCAAGGCGGTATAACGCATCCACTTCGGCGTTTTGCCACACCTCTTCCTGCTGTTGCCGCCCAAACCGGCTGTTTTTCTCCATCGCGCGCGCCTGACGGCTGTTTCTCACCTTGCGCCCTTCCTGGTACTGGGCCTGCTTGTGGAAACCGCGTTGATTAACATCTTTATAGACTTTAGCGCAGCGTATCTCGCCTTCGGAAAGAACAACGTAGACAGCCGCCTCTTTACCGCTCTTTAACGGGCGAAGTACCTCATCAACGAGGCCGTCCCGCACCAGCGGTTCAATACTTTTTGGAGTTTTCATAGCCGCCCTTGTACGCTACCCTGGTAAAAGTTAAAAACATTTGCGACCTTTTTCTTCGACATAGACTTTGATCCGGTAATTCTTTTGTTAGTATTTTAGTTTATTTTATGATGCTGACAGCGATTTGCCTTCGCTCTGCAACCAAGCCAATACGCCCTCCCCTGCAACACGCCCGCCGGCAAAACAGGCAGTTAACAAATAGCCGCCGGTCGGCGCTTCCCAGTCCAGCATTTCACCGGCGCAGAATACACCCGGCGCGGAACGTATCATTAACCGCTCGTCGAGTGCCTCAAAGGTAACGCCGCCCGCACTACTGATCGCCTCATCAATCGGCCTTGCGGCAAGCAGTTTAACCGGCAGCGCCTTGATAGTTTCGCAAAGACGAATCGGGTCATCGAAATCTTCCTTCGATAAAGCTTCCCTCAGCAAGCCGGCCTTTAAGCTATCGATGCCGATTCGCTTACGCAGATGATTTGCCATGCTGTGCTTGCCACGCGGCTGTGAAATCCTGTCGATAAGAAACTGTTTATCCTTGTCGGGAGCGAGATCAAGATAAATCAACGCCGTTCCCGATGCCGCAATCTGTTCACGCAGCAGTGCAGACATCTTGTAAATCAAACTCCCCTCAACGCCATCCGCAGTAACCACCAACTCGCCCAGCTGACAAAATTCAGCTCCGGTCGAATTGGAAAAAGACGCTTGCACTGACTTCAAAGGCTGTCCGGCAAAACGACTGCGGAAAAACTCGCTCCAAGCCACGTCAAACCCGCAATTCGAGGGCTGTAGCGGCTCAACCGAAATTCCTCGCCGAGCCAGCAGCGGCACCCACGCGCCTGTAGAACCCAGTCGCGCCCAGCTACCGCCGCCCAAAGCCAGAACCACGGCATCGGCGCTGACTTTCTTCTCACCCTCCGGCGTTAAAAAACGCAGCATCCCATCATCCCAGCCTAACCATTGATGGCGCATATAAAAATTGACACCGTTTGCACGCAATCGATGCAACCATGCACGTAACAGAGGCGCGGCCTTCATATCGACAGGAAACACCTTTCCTGACGAACCGATGAAAGTCGCAATGCCTAAACCCTGTACCCATGCTCTTAAAGCCTCGGGTCCAAACCTATCAAGCATCGGTTTAATATAGGATTGACGGGAGCCGTAGCGGGACAAAAACTTATCGAACGGCTCGGAGTGGGTAATGTTCATTCCGCCCTTCCCTGCCATCAAAAATTTCCGTCCCACCGAAGGCATGGCATCGTAAAGATCAACCTTCACACCCGCTTGGCTTAAAACTTCCGCTGCCATCAATCCGGCCGGGCCGCCGCCGATAATCGCAACGGCCCCGTGGTTACCCTGGTTCCCTACCGTTAGGCTTATCAATGTATTACTGATTGCCTTGCTCTCTACAATTAAATTGGTTCATAGCTCGAAGTTTCCATTACTTACAGAGTATCTAAAACAACTATTATACAATACCATTTTGTCATTGAATTCATAAAATAAACCCCACTATCGCCCCAAAAAGCAGATGAATCCTGTTAACGCCAACATTTTTAAAAACATACCGGATCAATTACCGGAAGAGCTCCTTGAATGCATTTTCAAGCGGGATAACATTCGAATTGAACGCATTATATCCCAGGGCCATATTACCCCGGCAGGACAATGGTACGATCAAGATTGGGATGAATGGATAATGCTGCTTCAAGGAGAGGCAACACTCCTTTACGAAAAAGACCGTCAAACCTTTCATTTAATTGCCGGTGATTATCTGCTGATTCCCGCACATACCCGACACCGGGTTGAATGGACTCCGCCCGGCCTTCACACCATCTGGCTGGCCGCTCATCTGCACTGAGGTAACCATTAGAAGCCTCATTCGAATTTTCGGCACACCGCGCAACGCTGATCCTGCATTGTCTCAACTAAGATTTATTTAACAAAGTACAATCATAAAACAGTATAAACGGTATATACTGTTTTTTTATTTAAGTATGATGGAGAACAATGATGACCACAAGACAACCTAAACCCCAAAAAACCGCAACTAAACAGCCGGAAAATCAACCGATTACCGAATCGTTAACAGAGCATAAAGTAACTAAAAAACCCTTAAGAAAGCCATCAATAGTAAAAGCCGGCAATACTGCTGAAGTCCAAGAAGCCGTTGAGATACCTGAAAAAGAAGCGGAAACGTCGGTTAAAAAAAGAAAGTCCATTAAAGAAAAAGTAATCAGGGATAGCTTTTCTTTTCCGGAACATGATTACCTGAAAATTTCAGAACTCAAGCAAACCTGCCTGGCAGAGGGAATCCATGTTAAAAAAGGCGAACTGCTTCGTGCGGGACTCCAGTTGCTTACCCAATTGAGCCTTGCCGAACTCAAACAAGCCATCGAACAGGTTGAAAAAGTTAAAACAGGCCGTCCGAATTCTTCAAAAAAATAATGGACTAATCGCATTGTAATAAAGCCGTCAAAAAGCAAAGTTATACTTTTTGACTATGAAAAAAGACAAGATCAAAAAACATAAGCTTCTGCTTCGTCATCTAACCCTTGACGATTACGATAATATTGCGGTTTTAATGGAGCATGTCTACGGTAATTTGGGCGGGGCCTGGAAGAAAGACCAGTATACGTCCCAAATCACCCGTTTTCCTCAAGGGCAGATTGTCATTGAAGATAATGGCCAGTTAGTGGCCGCTGCATTAAGCATGGTCGTTGATTATGCCCGCTTTGGCGATGTCCACACCTACGCCCAAATTACCAGCAATGGTTACCTGACCCATCACGACCCGCACGGCGACACCTTGTACGGCGTCGATATTTTTGTCCACCCAAAATATCGCAGCCTGCGCTTGGGCCGACGGTTGTACGATGCGCGCAAAGAGTTATGCCGTAACCTGAATTTACGTCGCTTTATTGCCGGCGGACGGATTCCCGGCTATGCCAAATACGCCGATACGCTAACGCCGGTGCGCTATATCGAAGAGGTCAAGAATCGGGAAATTTATGACCCGGTACTTTCGTTTCAGCTGTTTAACGGCTTCCATGTACGCAAGCTGTTAACCGGCTATCTTCCTGTAGATCTCGACTCGAAGGGCTATGCTACCCTGCTTGAATGGGTCAATCTTGATTATGTCGATAAAACGCCATCGCTAGGCAGCTCCAAAAACGTCATCCGTCTAGGCGTTGTCCAATGGCAGATGCGAACCTTGACCAGCGTCGAAGAATTGCTCAAGCATGCCGAATTTTTCATTGATGCGGTAGCCGGTTATCATGCCGACTTTGTGCTCTTTCCCGAGTATATGAGCGCGCCGCTGATGGGCTTGTTTAATGATAAAAGCCCTCCTGATGCCATTCGCGCCTTGGCGGGTTTTACCAGTGAAATCCGGAATGGCTTATTGGAAATGGCCATGTCTTACAATATTAATATTATTGCCGGTTCCATGCCCGAGTATAGCGCGCATGAACTTTATAACGTATCGTGGCTGCTCAGGCGCGACGGCACCTTTGAAGCCCAATACAAAATCCATGTCACGATTGACGAAGTCAGTTGTTGGGGCGTTAAAGGCGGGGATGCGCTAAAAGTGTTCGATACCGATTGCGGCAAGATCGCGGTATTAATCTGTTACGATTCCGAATTCCCCGAACTTGCCCGCTTGGCGACCATTCAAGGCGCGCAAATCATTTTTGTCCCCTTCTGGACCGACACCAAGAATGCCTACCAACGGGTACGCTATTGCTCTCATGCCCGCGCCATTGAAAATGAATGTTTTGTAGCGATTACCGGCAGTGTCGGCAATTTACCGTATGCTGAAAATATGGACATCCAATACGCGCAAGCGGCCATTTTCAGTCCCAGCGATTTTTCATTTCCGCATGATGCGATCTTAGCGGAAGCGACGCCAAACACCGAAATGACCTTGATTGCCGATGTTAACCTGGATTTATTAAAACAGGTCCGAACTCGCGGTGCCGCTCGTAATCTTGCCAATCGACGTCCTGATTTGTATCGCCTGGAGTGGTTTTAAAAAATCGTTGCGGTTTAAAATCCCCAACCAACAGCGGTCCTTCCTCAAATACTACGCGCAGCGGCAATCACCGCCTGTCCTAATGCCAATCCACCGTCGTTCATCGGATAGCGTTGCGGCGACAACACCGTTTTGCCGTACCGCCGTAACTCCCCCGACACCGCTTCCAGCAACAAGCAGTTTTGAAAGACGCCGCCGCTGAGCGCTATCCTGTCGATACCGGTCTGGCGGCTAAGCTCGCTCAGAAGCTCGACTGTCGCGGCAATCAAGCTATGATGAATGCGCGCGGCAATGCGGGCTTTATCGGTACCGCACTTAAGATCGGCCAGTACGGCCAGCCATAATCCTTGCCAACTTAATACCGACAACTCTCCGCTACGGTCGATTGCCCAGGCTTGCGGGTACGCTTGCTCATCCGCAAACAACGGCGTAGCCAGAATTTCCAGCGCAATCGCAGCCTGGCCCTCGTAATGGACCTGTTCGCTGTGCAAGCCGAGCGTAGCGGCGAAGGCATCGAACCAGCGACCGCAACTGGTACTGGGCGGGGAATTGAGATTTTTGGAGATCATCGTCGTCAGCATCGCAAGCGGCTTGCTTTCCAGCAATTTGATGATGTCCAGATCGGCATAGTCCCGTTGCAGCGTTTGCCAGTCGAAATAATACGAGAGTTGCGCATACGTATTGCGCCAAGGTTCGCGCATGGCCTGTGTGCCGCCGGGCAAGGCGATGGGCTGAAAATGGCCGAGCCGGGTGTAGCCTCTATAATCGCCCAACAGAAATTCGCCGCCCCATAATGTGCCGTCGTCGCCCATGCCTAAGCCGTCGAAGATGGCAGCCAATACCGGCGGCGCATTCAACGCGACACCGTGCTCAGCCAGACAAGCGGCCAGATGCGCATGATGATGCTGTACCGGCACTAAAACCGCCGCGTCGGTTTCGGCCAGCGTTTGGCCGTATTGCGTCGATAAATAGCCCGGATGATTATCGACCGCGATGCACTGGGGCTTGAAGCCGTAAAGACTCTTGTACAAATCGATAGCATTGCGGTAATCGCGCTGAACAGCGGCATTTTCCAGATCGCCGATATGCTGTGAAACGACAGCCTGGCCGTTTTTCAGCAAACAAAAACTGTTCTTAAGCTCCGCGCCCATCGCCAGGATGTTGTCGGTTTGCTCGAAACCGGGCGGCAGCAGTAGCGCTTCCGGGCTATAACCTCGCGCCCGGCGCAACACGCGCATTTTTCCGTCCATCAACCGCGCCACCGAATCGTCCAGCCGGTTGACGATGTCCCGGTCATGCAGCAGCAGGTAATCGGCAATGCCTGTTAGCTTTTCCCGCGCCTCGTCGTTGTCCGTGCATTGCGGTTCGTCGCTGATATTGCCGGAGGTCAGCACGATCGGCTCATCCAACGCTTGCAACAACAGTGTGTGCAACGGTGTGTAAGGCAGCATGAAGCCGAGCTTGTCATCATCCGGCACGATGCCGGGTGCAACCGATTCGCCTGATGCCGACAACAATACAATCGGCGCGGCTTTGTCGTGTAGGGCGCGCGTCTCCTCTTCGTCCATCAGCGCGTAACGGGTGATCGTGATTGCGTCGGCCATTAAAGCAAACGGTTTGGCATAACGACGTTTACGCTCACGTAGCCGATTGACAGCGTCGGCATCGGTCGCATTGCAGGCCAGATGAAAACCACCCAAGCCTTTGATAGCGATAATGTAGCCTTGCCGAATCAGTTCGGCGGCATGTGTTAGCGGATCGGCGCAGTCCAGTTGCTGACCATGTTGATCTTCCAGCCAAACCTTGGGGCCGCAGTCCGGGCAACAATTAGCCTGGGCGTGGAAGCGGCGGTCGGCGGGGTTATCGTATTCTCGTTGGCACTGCGAGCACATCGCAAATTCCGCCATGCTGGTATGGAAGCGATCGTAAGGCACACGCCGGATAATCGATAAACGCGGCCCGCAGTGTGTGCAATTGGTGAACGGATAGCGGTAACGGCGGTTGTCGGGATCGGCAATTTCGGCAAGACAATCGGCGCAAGTGGCGGCATCGGCGGCGATAGGCGTCTCTACGCCATTATGACGACTGGCGACGATGCGAAATTCTTCGCACTGCGGCAGATCGTCCAGCGCTTGCACCTCCAGACTATCCAACCGGGCCAGCGGCGGTAATTCGAGCGGGATTTGCAGGATAAACGCCTCAAGGTCTTCGTCGCTACCGAAGGCATGAATCATCACGCCCAGTCCGTCGTTCCAGACCTCCCCGGTCAGTCGGTGTTGCCCCGCAAGACGCCAGATCGTCGGCCTGAAGCCCACGCCCTGCACAATGCCGCGAACCCGAATTGCCCTGCCGGGCATCAGCAGATGCGCGGCAACTGCTCGCCGACCGGCCAGTCGACGATGCGCCGCCCGCCGAATGCCGTGGTCATTTGCACGAATCCATGCTCGTCGGCGCTCACCTCGCCAATGATCGCGGCATCGCGGCCCAGCGGATGTTGCCGCATCACCGCCAGCAGGGATTCGGCGGCATCAGCGGCGCAAATGCACACCAGCTTGCCTTCGTTGGCGACATACAGCGGGTCTAATCCCAGAATTTCGCAGGCGGCTTTGACTTCCGATTTGATCGGAATTTGCGTCTCGTCGATGATCATGCCGACGCCGGATTGCTGAGCCAGCTCGTTCAACGCCGTCGCCAAGCCGCCTCGGGTCGGGTCGCGCAAACAATGGATGTCGGCCGGTGCAGCGGCGACCATATCGGCGACCAGAGAATTCAACGCGGCGGAATCGGAAACAATCGTGGTGTCAAATTGCAGGTTTTCTCGCCCGGCCATGATCGCAACGCCATGATCGCCGATCGAGCCGCTGAGCAAAATCGCACAGCCCGGTTGCGCGCGGTCGCCGGAGATATTGACGCCCTCCGGCACAATGCCGACACCGGTAGTGGTAATGAACACGCCGTCTCCTTTGCCGCGCTCCACGACTTTGGTATCGCCGGTGACGACAGGCGTACCGGCGCGCTTAGCGGCCGCCGCCATACTGATAACGATTTTTTCCAGATCGGCCAACGGAAAGCCTTCTTCCAGAATGAAGCCCGCAGCCAGATAAAGCGGCTTTGCGCCGGACATTGAGACATCGTTGACGGTGCCGTGTACCGCCAGCGAGCCGATGTCGCCGCCCGGAAAAAACAGCGGCGAGATGACATGGCCGTCGGTGCTGATGACCAATCGTCCTGCTGGCACGGTGAACAGCGCTTGGTCGTTGCGCTGGCGCAGCAAGTCGTTGTCGAAATGCTTGATGAACAATTCGTCGATCAGCTGAGCCATCGCGCGGCCACCGCCGCCGTGGCTTAGATCGACTTTGCCGGTAACTGTATTTAATTTGCTTGTATAAGGGTTAGGCATAGGAATGATTTTTGGTAACTGCTCAGCAAATGCTGACTGTCAATATTTGATACACGATGATTTACTACTTTTGCCAAGTTTCAAACACCTCAGTCAAGTCAACAGCCAACTCAGGGAATAAGTGCGGTGTGGCGATGTCATCATCCGTATACATGTGCTTAAGTTGATAATGCCTGTTGTCATCCAGGACAAATTGATGAATCGCTTGGTCATTGGGATAAACAATCCAGTATTCCTGCACTCCGCTTTCTCGATAGAGTTCATATTTGATTTGCATCTCCCGTTTGGAATTGCCTTTGGATAAAATCTCAATAATCCAATCGGGCGCACCATTGCAGCCTTGTTCGTCTAAAATGTCAGGGCTGCAAATAACTGATAAATCAGGCTGTACAACGGTATGGATGTCTTGACTGGCTAAAATGGATTTTTTTCGGTCGTATAGGCGCACATCAAACGGCGCCGGAAAAAATTGGCATTTTTTATGACGGAAGGAGTTATAAAATATGCCGTATAAATTACCTGCAATGCGTTGATGCCTTACAGTCGGCGCAGGCGACATCAACATGATTTTGCCTTTAATTAATTCAATGGCTTCATCCAGTTGCCAGGTCAAGTAATCGGCATAACTGTAGGTTTGGGTTAAATCTAATTGCGATAATTGGGTGATTTTAGGCATTTTGTTTAATCCTCTGTTTATTCAAAGCTACCAACTTGGCGAGGCCGTTTAAGGTAAAACCGTTCGTGGTGAGCTTACGAACCATGAACAGCTTAACCGCGCCCCCTCGACAAGATACTGTTATGGTATTGTCGCTTTTAATTCGATAGCTTGCATGGGTTAAACGCTATTCAATCAAATAAGTCTGAACCTTAAAAAGGTGTCACGGTAGCGACTCAAAATCACCCCCTAACCCGCCCATAAGACCAATACGCCGCACAAGCCCCCTCCGACGACACCATACAAGACCCCATCGGATTTTCCGGCGTGCAAACCGTGCCGAGCAACTTGCAATCCTGCGGCTTTTTCGCGCCGCGCAGGATGGCCGGGCATTCGCAGCCTTTGACATCACTCGCCTGAATCGCGGGCATATTAAAGCGTTGCTCGGCATCGAAGTCGGCATACTCAGGTTTGAGCTTTAATGCGCTGTCGGGGATCAAGCCCAAGCCGCGCCATTCGAATTGCGGCCGCAATTCGAACACTTCGTTCACCAGTGCTTGCGCTTTCTGGTTGCCTTGCCGGGTGACGGCGCGGCTGTATTCGTTTTCGACCTCGTGACGACCATCGTTAAGTTGGCGTATCAGCATCAAGGCCGATTGCATCACGTCCAGCGGTTCGAAACCGGCGATGACTATCGGCTTGGCATAGCGCTCGGCAAATGTTTCATAAGGCTGACTGCCGATTACCGTGCTAACGTGGGAAGGTCCTAGAAAAGCATCGATGGCGACCGGTTGCGGCGCATCCAGTATCGCCTGCATCGCGGCAGGGGTCAGCACATGGTTGCAGAATACCGAAAAATTAGCCAATCCTTCGGCCTGTGCCTGCTTGATGGCGACGGCGGTCGGCGGCGTGGTCGTTTCAAAGCCGATGGCGAAAAATACCACCTGTTTTTCAGGATTTTCCCTGGCGATTTTCAACGCGTCTTGCGTTGAATAAATCATCCTAATATCGCTGCCGCCTGCCTTGGCTTTCAACAAGCTGTTGCGACCGGTGGCCGGAACTCGCATCAAGTCGGCATAGGTGCATAGAATGACGTCCCGGCGTTCGGCCAGTTGTATCGCATTGTCGATGCGACCGGTCGGTAATACGCAGACCGGGCAACCGGGGCCGTGAATGAATTCGACATTGTCCGGCATTAAGTCCTGAACGCCGTAGCGAAAAATGGCATGGGTATGGCCGCCGCAAAATTCCATCAACCGGTAATGCCGGTCGGGATCGACGGTTTGCGCTATCGCCCTGGATAACTGCTGGGCGAGGTCTTGCTGCCTGAATTCGCTGATGTATTTCATGCGTCTGACATTAATCCGGCTTCGGCAAACAAGGCCAGGGTTTTCAAGGCTTCGTCCTCGTCGATTTTATTCAGCGCATAACCGACATGCACCAGAACGTAATCGCCGAGCGCGACATCATCGACCAGGGCCAGCGACACTTCGACTTTGACATTGCCGACCGATGCGGTCGCCATGTTGGTGGCGGGATCGAGGGCGACGATTTGGGCAGGGAGGGCTAGGCACATAAGTTTGGGTTCTCAGTTGTGTTGTAGGATGCGCTCCTTCTCCCTCAGGGAGAAGGTTGGGATGAGGGGATATAAATAAGTTTTTTCCTGTGTTGATTTCCCCCTCACCCAACCCTCTCCCTCTGGAGAGGGCTTTGTACTGATTAAGTGTTGTAGGGTGCGCTGTGCGCACCGTTTTACAGCACGTCGCTACGCATAATCAATACGCTGCAATTCCAATTCGGCCTTCAGCCAGCGCAGCCAGCTGTCCATCCCTTCGCCGGTTTTGGCCGACAGCGACAATATCTTGATGCGCGGATTAACCTGTTTTGCATACTGTATGCATTGCTCGCTGTCGAAATCCAGGTACGGCAACAGGTCGGTCTTGTTCAAAATCATCAAGTCGGCGGCATGGAACATGTCGGGGTATTTAATCGGTTTGTCCTCGCCTTCGGTGACCGACAAAATCACCACTTTATGCGCTTCGCCCAGATCGAACGCCGACGGGCAAACCAGATTGCCGACGTTTTCGATGAACAACAGGCTGTGATTTTTCGGTTGGAGCGTTTCCAGCGCGTGACCGACCCGGTGCGCATCGAGATGACAACCTTTACCGGTATTGATTTGCAATGCCGGTACGCCGGTGGCGCGGATACGCTCTGCGTCGCGGGCGGTTTGCTGGTCGCCTTCGATGACCGCGATGTCGAAGTCGTCTTTCAACCGGGCGATGGTTTCGGTCAGCAGCGTGGTCTTGCCGGAACCGGGACTGGACACCAGATTTAACGCCAGCATGCCGCGCTCGCCGAAATAGCGGCGGTTTTCGGCGGCATAGCGGTTATTCTTGGCCAGAATATCCTGTTCGATTTGCACCATTCGCTTTGGGCTCAGACCCGGCGCATGAGAATGCGTCGCGTCGTGTTCGTGTTCGTGTTCATGGTCGTGATGTTCATGATCATGCGGATGTTCGTGGTCATGATCGTGCGAGTGGGAATGGCCCTCGCCGCAGCCGCATACGCCACACATTATTCTACCTCCAGTTCTTTGATTCGCATTTGATCTCCGTTGTTGACCTGTAATTGATGGCTGCCGCAGTGCGGGCATAGATCGTATAACTGCTGCACAACCACATTGCGGCTGCACGGCATACACCAGGCTTGGCCCGGTACTTCGACGATTTCAAGCTGGGCATGATCGGCCAGCGAACCTTGCATCACAACATCGAAACTGAACCGTAGCGCCTCAGTCTCGACGCTGGCCAACGCGCCGATTTCCAGCCGAACCGTTTTGACTTTGCTGTATTGCTGGGCTTCGGCTTGCTGCTCCAATACCTGCAAAATGCTTTCGCAGAGCGACATTTCATGCATGGCTATCCCTGCCATGCACCCTTCGGGTAAATGCAAATCCGCTCCAGGCGGATTTGTCATGCATGGCTATCCCTGCCATGCACCCTTCGGGCCAGTGCAAATTTGTTCCAAACCAATTTGTCATGCATGGGCTTCTATCTCGTTTCGACTGTCCGTCAAGTTTAACGCGTATTGTACGCAAGGGTCTACCGCGTTGATATAAAGTTCCGCCTGCCGTTGCAAATCGTTTAGGCTTTGGGATGTCAATTGTTTCAAGCCTTGGGCAACGACGCCTTCGGGATGAAAATTCCATTCGGTGGGCGCGATGATGCGGTAATCATGGACCCGTCCTTGCCGTAACTCCAGACGATGAATCAATAGGCCTCGCGCCGCTTGGACCTGGGCAAGACCGATGCCGTTGCTCGCGGTGTTATTTATCGGTAAAGCCGTGTCGTTTTCTATCTGCGCTAAAAGCTGTCTTAGTTGGGACGGTATTAAGGCTACTTCCAGCAAGCGGGCCAGCATTCGGACGATCAGGCCGTTGCCGTAATGGCTGCGCATCTCGGCGATTAAAGGTTGCGACAATTGGCGGTTCAGCAGCGTTACTTCAAAGCAGCGGCCTTGCCAGTGTGGTGTCCGGGTGAACGTTGTTAAGTCTTCCCGCAGTATCTGTCGGTTCAATGCTTCGGCATCCAGTTTGGGCAGGCAGGCAATATCGTTTTGCCCGACGGCCGCCCAGTTTTGGCTATATAAGTAGTTCAGCAACTTGGCAGGTAATGCATCGTTTCGCCGTAGCCAATCATGTAACTGCGCTTCACAGGTTAACGCCTGAAAATCGGCAAGCCGACCGTTAAAAATCGAGACCTCGATCAGGGCTTCCAATGCGTCGATCAGCTTTGTTAGCTGCGCGGCGTCGACGTCAAGACGGCTGTCGAGCTTGAACGCCTCGTCGTGCCGGAATAAATGTCGTTTGAACAACGCATCGAATTTAAGCAGCGTCACCAGGGCTGTTTTATCCTGGGCGAGACCTATAAAAAGCGGCCAATCCAGCAGAATACGCCACGCATGCTCGCGCAAGGTTTCCAGTTGCACCAGCATGTCGCGGGCCGAATCAATGTCAGGCTCGGTTGCCATGCCCAGCGCCGCACGACAAGCCAGCAACGCGGCATAGGCTTGAGCATTGCCGCACAGCGTAAACAGTAGTGGAACGGTGTCGAGTAGCTGTTCCGGGTTTTTGCCGATTAATACTTGTGCAACCGCATCAGGTCGGCTGGATGCGATTTGCACCCCGGTTGCGTTGCCGAAGCGGTGATGCAGATCGATAAGGATAGAACCGGCCGGTGTCATTCAACGGTTTCCTTTGCCGATAGCGCCCCGCAGCAAGTCCCGACGACTGACAGCACGAGGAGCTACTTCGGCCAGCAAACCTTGTAACGCGGATTGAGCCGCGGCAAGCGCGGCAGCTTGATTCTCGAACTGGAACATCGGCGAGAACAGCGAACAAAGCGCGTAAATACCCATTTGAGGCTCGCTACCCAAGGTGAATTCGAATACGCCGTAGGGGAAGCGCTTTTCTATTTTTGTGCCGGGTTGTTGCGTGCGCCAATGGCTGTCCGGCCCCGGTAACAGCATCAGATTCATGAACCAGGGCGTAATTAATACGCCCAGCCAATCTTCGCCAAAACGATTGAAGCCGACGGCCTGCACCGAAAGCGAGGCGTTGACTACCGGCAAATCGCGCATACGTTTGTCCAGTATTTCATTGAATGTCGTTTCCAGCGTATATTTGATCTGTTTGTTATCCAGCCACATCATGATTTAGCGTAGGGCGTGCCATGCGCGCCAACAGGTCGAAGGCGGCCCAGGCGTTTGCTGATAGCTGGAGTGCAGGCTTCGCCTGCAAGCGCAAGCAAAGCTTGCACTCCCGTTGCAATAAAGCCGTTTTCATGAACATGGTTCTCGGAATTCCTCAGATACTTGAGCATAACGATGGGCATGCTGCGTAGGAACGAGAATGCACCGATTTAATCTCAAATTGCGAAAAAGGCGCGCACAGCGCGCCCTACTCGATAACTGGAACATAATCAGTCATCCAGCACCAAAAAATCCTGTTTTTTGCTGTCGCACTCCGGGCAGCTCCAGTGCTCCGGCAACTGCGAAAAAGCCGTGCCGGGCGGCATTTGCCAGACTTCATCGCCAACGGCCGGATCGTATACATACCAACAAATCTTGCACTCCAGCCGGGTTTGCGGCGGCAACTTCGAAGCATCGCCGCCGAAGGCTCCGGCAAAAAAGGAGTCATTCATAAATACACCTTAAGTATCTCCTGCAAACGCTCGCAACTGTCGGTAATGTCTTCCGGCGAGGCGCAGGCCACGCTGGGCACGTCGCTGACTTCCAGCGTGTTGAGGATCAAGGTGTCCTCCGAATTGAAATACTGCACCCACCAGACGTGCTGGGTGCCGGTAGCGGTGATCCGGCAATTGCCGTAGCCTCGGGACAATATCGTCACCGAGCCGCCGCCCAAACGTTGCGCCAAAAACGCCAGATCCTGTTCGGTCTGCGGCAACAGGCTCAAATTGATGGTATGCACCTCGCCGCCCGGCCGGTATTCGGCGATTTTGGCGTTGAGTTCGGCCAGCAACGGCGGTGCATTCATCACGCCCGGCGGCAGTTCTGTCCAACCGGTATCGATTTGTATAGCCGTGCCGTTAAAGGCCGATTGCGAGAGCTGCTGCGGCATAATGCCGACCTCCAGCGCATCGTCGACGATTTGCCTTTGGGCGTTGAGTTGTTGCAATCGCCAAACTCCGGCCAGCACCGATTCCTGGATGCGGATGCTTTGTTCGCCGGAACAAATCACGCTGACTTCGCCTTCGCCGAGCAGTTCGTCGATAAAGCGACGGTTACCTGCGTCCAATTGCGTCAATTCGATGGGCGCTGAAATCGACGGAAACGCGGCCAGATTCTGCTGTAATTGCTGCGAAATGCTATGAGCCTGCGCCAAATCCTGCGCGTTTAAATCGGTCGAAATCTGCGGCATCGCATAGGTGGTCATTTCCTGCGGCATTTGCAGGTATTCCAACGCGACGCCGTCTTGTTCCGCCGGTTGGCTGCCTTGTCCGAAAATCGGGAGTGATATAGAGGTCATAATGATCGTGGGTTATATTTTAGTAGGGCGTGCCATGCGCGCCTTTTGCAAGGTTTAAAGGTTTTTTGTGCATTTCTGGCGCGCGCGGCGCGTCCTACATTATTCAATGCGCACCGCCGCATACTTTATCCAAGTCGAAGCCGGGCGGTTGTCTGGGCGCGGCGGCCAAAATCTCGGCGGTTTCCTGTATGTATTCATACCAGTTGCGGATGCCGGTGATGACGCCCAAATACTCGCCGTTACGCAGAAACACCAGCGACGGCCAGCCGGTAAAGCGAAACCGGGCCTGCAATTCGCGTTCGATTGGCTTGGCGATGACTGCCGCTTGCAACCGACCGCTAAACGCTTTGCTCAATTCCGGTAAAATCACTGCCACATCGTTACTTTCAGAAAACTGGACGGGATCGTTACAGAAAAACAGCACGACAGTTTCATTGCCGTAAACAAAATGATCGTAACTGTCCGTATCCAACAACGGATAACCGTGGCGGGTTTGCAATTGCTCAAGCAGCGGTGATGTCATGATTTTAAAAACTCCGGTAGTGTCGGTTCCCTGCCGACCAAATCGGCAAACAAATGGTCTATTCGATTATCTCCGTGCATCGCCAGCCGCATGGCTTCCAGCGCATCGGCAATTTGCCGGGCTTTTTGTTCGCTGAGCACTTCTCGGGCAGTGTCCAGAAAAACCAGCAGCCAGGTGCCGATCGGTTGCGGGCCGATCAGCATCGTGTCGACCAGGCTTTCCTGACCGCGATAAATACAGCGCGCCGATTCATCGTGCTGCTCGACAATTTGCATCGGGATGCCGATGCACATCAGTATTTGCCCCGGTAATCGACATCGACTTGCACGGTGCGCTCGTCAGAAGATTGCGGCGGACGCAACTCAAACCCCTCAACCAGCAAGACCCGGTCGTCGCCGATACGGCAGGCCGCGTCGGCAGTGGGCCGTTCCTGTTCGTAACGCTGTATGTTCAGCACCGGGTCGGCCAAGTCGCCATCCCTATTGATTGCTTCCGCTTTAATGCCGAAAACTTGCAGATAATCGATTGCCATATCTATAGCCGGTTGAATTTGCGCCTTGACTATTGGCCGCAAGCTGCCGCCGTAGTCGTCCAACTCCTCGGGCTGTACGCCGATCAACAACAAATGCTGCGGATAACTGCCCAACATTTGCGCCATTGCCAGCACTTCCTGAAACCCGGTTTGATGCAGGCTCATTTTTTTTGCGCCGAGGAAATTCGGCACGTCTCTGTTTTCGATCCGTTTTAATGTGCCGGGCGGCAGACCGTAATCGATTGCATCGAACACGATCAACACGTCAGCCGCCTGAACATGCTCGACCAGATAAACGCCTTGGGTGCCGCCGTCCATGACTTTGACTTGATCGGGGAAACGGTAGCTTTTTTGCAGGCGTTCGATCACGCGAACGCCGAAGCCTTCGTCAGCCCAAAGTACGTTGCCTATGCCTAGCAGTAAAATATTCATGGTTGATCCTGGATAGTTATTTGTCCACGAAAGGCACGAAAATCACGAAAAATAAATAGAACACTGGTCACGCTGGGTTCCCAAGCTCCCGCTTGGAAACCCAGTCAACGAAGCTCCAGCTTCGCGAGACGGGAAGCTGGAGCTTCCCGCACTGAATCCCCAAGCGGGAGCTTGGGAACTAGCAGACATCGCTTCGCTTGGACCGACTTATTGCAACCGGAGTACGAGCTTTGCCTACACTCCAGCTATCAGTAACTTCTTGCACTTTTTCCCGCAGAATCATTACGCTTTTGTTCGTGTCGCCTAGAGGCGCCTACTTTTGGCTTTCGTGCTTTTCGTGGACAAAATCAATGCACATCGTCTACCGGTTTATCGTCTTTGAAAGTGCGCCAACCGGTCACTATCGACGATAAAATACTCTGCCTGGACAGTTTATCCTCGCGCACCGCGACATAAATGTGAGCCAGCACAAAACAAACGATCAGCCACATAATCAAGTGATGCCAGCTGTGCAGGTTTTGGCTGTCGCCGAAAATAGGCAGCACCCAACTGCTGAACAGTGCATGTTGCCAACTGCCCTGCCCTGTGCCTTCTCCGTACAATGCAAAGCCGGTGATGATCATGAACAGCGTGCCCCAAACGAACACAAAATGCATAAACAGCACCGCCAAAGGATTATGGCCGATGTATTTTTTGGGCTCTTTGACCAGAAAGGCATACCACAGTATTTCATGGCCGACGCCCAGCCAAAAATCCCGCGACAATAACGGCGGCATGAAGATTTGCCGGGCATGTTCGTTACCGGCATAGGCCCAGTAGGCACGAAACAGCAGGCCTATCGCTAATAAGTATCCGGCGGCGAAATGCAGGAATCTGACGTAGCCCATTACGAAATGATCGGACGCTTCACCGCCTACCGTGGCCAATGGCGAGGCGATTAAATAGCCGGTTACGGTCAACGCGACGATGACCAAGGCATTCAGGCTGTGCCATAGCCGTACCGGTTTCTCGTAAACGTAAACGGCTTGCGCTCCTTCTCCCTCAGGGAGAAGGCTGGGATGATGGGATTTAAATAAGCTTTCTTCCTTATTTTGATTTCCCCTCACCCAACCCTCTCCCTCTGGAGAGGGCTTTATACCGCTTGCGTCAACGGCATTGGATATTACAGTTGGCTCAGTCATGGCAGTTCCTTATACGGCGAATAGCAACCAAGTACCAATCAAACCGGTCATGGTTCCGTAAACGCGAATCAAATTGGCCGCGTTAACGCGCCTTGCAATCAAGCCCAAAGCCAAGCCGGAAAAATGCAAAACCGCCGTGCCCGATACAATTCCGGCGACATAAGCGTATGCCGAAGCGGCAACCGGCATTTCGCCGCCGTGCGCCAAACCATGCATAGAGGCAAAGGCTGCAATAGACGTTAAGATAATTATCGTTCCCACGCTCCGGCGTGGGAATGCAGTGTCAGACGCTCCAGCGTCCCACCGCAACGCTGGAGCGTTGCAAACTGAATTCCCATTTATGCCCCAGAGGGTACGCCGGAGCGTGGGAACTATTGAAGTCGTGCCGAGGCTAAGCGCCATGCCGACCAACAACAATGAGACCAGAATTGCCGTTTCGACATAAGCGAATCCAATCCCGGCTAAGCCGAGCAGAGCCCCAGCCGTCATGAATAACAAAAATACGCCTAGCGCCTGCTGGGCAAGCAAACGACTTTGGCTACTCGTCCATAAGCCCAAACCCAGCATCGCCAAAAAATGATCCAAACCTAAAAACGGATGCTGGAAACCGTGGCTGAAACCGTCAGTCGGCAGCAAACCGGTATGCGCCGATGCAGTCTGGGAAAACGCGATAAGACCGGCAACCACTATAATTTTTTTCATAAACCTGCTCCTCAGCGTACTTTGACTTGGGTTAATTCGGTGCCGTCCGGGCTGATGATATGCGTCGAACAAGCCAGGCAAGGGTCGAAACTGTGCAGGGTGCGCAAAATCTCCACCGGTTCCTCGGGACGCTCGACCTTGGTATTCATCAATGCCGCCTCGAACGCGCCGATATTGCCTTTCTCGTCACGCGGCGAGCCGTTCCAGGTGGTCGGTACCACGCATTGATAATTGGCGATTTTGGTGTTTTCGATTTTCAGCCAATGCCCCAACGCGCCGCGCGGCGCTTCGGTGAAGCCGACGCCTTTGACGCTGCTCGGCCAGGTTTCGGGATCCCACTTGGCAACGTTAGCGGTCGCCAAATCGCCGGATTTGATATTGGCGATCATTTTGTCCATGAAATAACGCATCTTGCCGGCCGCCCATTGCGCTTCCAAACCTCTGGCCGCCGTCCGACCCAAGGTCGAGAACAACGCAGTAACCGGCACATCCAGCGTCTTCAATACGAAATTAATTTGCTCGGTAATTTCCTTGTTGCCTTGCGCATAGCCGATCACGTAGCGCGCCAGAGGGCCGACTTCCATCGCATGACCGCGCCAGCGCGGGGCTTTGATCCAGGAATATTTGGCCGCTTCGTCCAGTTCTTTGATATGAGTGCGGTCGCCTTTGGTGTTCGGCCCCAGCTTGTAGTTGGGTTCGGTGACGCCGTCCCAAGGATGCAGACCCAGCGATTCGTCCGGGTATTTGTACCAGGAGTGCGGGATAAATTCCTTGATTTGCTCGGGGTCGGTCAAATCGACTTCATGGACTTTAGTCAAATCGCCGTTGATGATCGCGCCGCGCGGCATCAGCAAATTCGACGCCGAATAGTCGTTGGCGTTATCGGGAATGTCGCCGTAAGACAGCAGGCTTTGCCCGGAAATGCCGCCGCCGTACATCCAACCTTTATAGAACCCGGCGATAGCCAGCAAATCGGGGATGTACACCTGATCGATAAAATCGATGGTGCGGTCGATAATCGACGATACCAAATTCAGCCGCTCCATGTTGATCGCACCGTTAGCGCCGACGCCGTCGATATTGATCGCACACGGTACGCCGCCGACCAGCCAGTTCGGATGCGGGTCTTTGCCGCCGAAAACGGTGCGGATTTTCATGATGTCTTTTTGAAAATCCAAGGCTTCCAGATAATGGGTCACGGCCATCAAATCGGCTTCCGGCGGCAGTAAATAAGCCGGATTGGTCCAATAGCCGTTCTTGAACGGACCTAATTGGCCGGATTCGACAAACTTCTTTAAGCGGTTTTGGGTGTCGCGAAAATAACCGGGCGACGACTTGGGGTTATGCGGCGAAATCGATTGTTGCAGCGCCGAGGTCGCAACCGGATCGGCTTTCAGCGCATTGACCGGGTTGACCCAGTCCAGCGCATGCAAATGATAAAAATGCACCAAGTGATCCTGCACCTGCAAGCTTAGCTGCATCAGGTTGCGGATCGAATTGGCGTTTTCGGGAATCTTGATTTTTAACGCATCCTCGACCGCGCGCACCGAAGTCAACGCATGGGTGCCGGTGCAGACGCCGCAGATGCGCTGTACGAACGCCCAGGCATCGCGCGGGTCTCGGCCTTTCAGGATCACTTCCAGGCCGCGCCACATGGTGCCGCTGGAAATCGCGTTGCGGATGATGTTGTCTTCGTCGATATTGACTTCGCAACGCATGTGGCCTTCGATGCGGGTGACCGGGTCGACGATGACGCGGCGGCCTGCGTCATTCAGATTAAAGCCGTTGGGGGTTTTGGTGACTGTCATTGTTGTTCTGCTCCTGGTTGTTTGGCGCGCTTCAGCGCAGTCAATCCGGCATGCGCGGCAATGCCGACGCCGACTACGGTTGCCGCAGTACCGCCGACCGCATCGGCGTTGGCTTCGATACCGAAATCGTTAATATCGGTCAGGCGCTGGTAAAAGCCGCCCTTATCCCAAAAACCGTCCTCGGAACAGCCGATACAGCCGTGACCGGCCTGGATCGGGAACGATACGCCTTCATTCCAACGCACCGTTGAGCAGGCGTTATAAGTGGTCGGGCCTTTACAGCCCATTTTGTACAGACAATGTCCTTGCCGCGCGGCCTCGTCGTCCCAATGTTCGACGAATTGCCCCGCGTCGAAATGCGGACGGCGGTAACATTTGTCGTGGATGCGCTGGCTGTAAAACATCTGCGGACGGCCCTGGCGATCGAGAGTCGGCAGTTTTTCGAAGGTTAGCAGATAAGCCACTACAGCGGTCATCACTTCGGCAATCGGCGGGCAACCGGGCACTTTGATAATCGGTTTGTCCGCCAGACCGGGTATCTTATGCACCGGCGTGGCGCGGGTCGGGTTGGGCTTGGCGGCCTGTACGCAACCCCAGGATGCGCAAGAACCCCAGGAAATAATCGCCTTGCAGCTTTCGGCGGCGTATTTGAGTTGTTCCACGAACGGTTTGCCGCCGATGATGCAATACATGCCATCTTCGGCCAACGGCGCGTTGCCTTCCACAGCCAGAATATAGTTGCCTTTGTATTTTTCGACGATTTCATCGACGATGGCTTCGGCGTTATGACCTGCCGCGGCCATAATGGTGTCGTCGTAATCCAGCGACAGCATCGACAAAATCACATCCTTGGCTAAAGGATGGCCTGAGCGGATAAAGGATTCAGAGCAACAGGTGCATTCCAGCCCATGCAGCCACAGCACCGGAATGCGCGGTTTGGTCTCCATCGCATGGGCGATTTTGGGCGCGAAAGCGGGGGAAAGCCCTAACGAGGCAGCGGTCAGGCTGCAAAACTTGAGAAAACTGCGGCGCGTGATGCCCTGCCTGCGCATGACATCGTAAAAGGTTTCAATCATTCAGGAGCTCCTGGCGTTATGGTGACTTGAAGAATGCACGGCCTACAGGCAATCTTCAGTACCGCGTTTCCAAAACGCACGGTCTTGCCAACGACCGCTTTATCAGCTTGGAAGCGCTTATTGTTATTATGCTTAAATCTAACGCAGTGATCGGTAGTTCTCTAACCGACGCTGCTCCACATAGCTGGAGCAACATCTATGCCGGATTAGCGTCGATCAAGAAACCTTTGTAATTGTGAGAGAAATAATTACAAAAAGAGCCCAGGAAAAAACCAGCTAATGTGCGTTATGCAACAAATGCGACAAAATGAACGGACAGTTGCAAGAAAACTTACATTAGAGCTTTAACTGCTCGCATTCCCACGCAGCGCATGGGAATGCGATAAAAATGAACGGACTGTTACAAGAAAGCTTACATTAGCGATTTAACTTGGTGCTTATTATGAATCCGGCATTGCGGCCAAACGGTTCTCCAGTTCGGCGTTGACCAACGCATCGTAATGGCGCTGCAGAATAGAATCGGTAGGACGCGGAAAAAGAGCAGATTCGATTTCGCTTTGCAGATGGGTGAGAAAACTCTGCTTGGATGTCGAATCCACGGGAACTATCAATTCTGAATCCGAACAGGAATCACCGGCGGCGTCGGATTGTTGATAAGATTTGGCGGAAGGCCGCGCGCTGCAACCCACTGGTAAAAAAGCGCATACTGCAATTACAAGCATGACGAGAAACAACAGAGTGACTTCAAACATATTAATACCTCACTATTATTGAAAAACACCAAGTACACACATCAGATGGATGCAGGTATCCCGGCTGCTCTAAATCTAGCAATTAAAATGCCAGTCCATCATCATAGCTAACAGACTGATTATTAATGCTAATTATTTTTTCAAAATGCACAGCCTGATGTTTTTTGAACAATTTGTCAGCAATCCAGCAACAATGTGGTGCAGTTTCATAGAAACGCCTACTCGCTTGTAACAGTTGCGCAGAGAATTTCGGCGAAAGGATTTAATCTATTGTGGGCGCGAATTTATTCGCGTTTTTCAACACTGGTCGCGCGAATAAATTCGCGCCCACGACATTCAACTTTCGGTTTCGCTTAATGGCCGTGAAGCCCCAGCTTAGGAATCCCACACTTATATTCAACCCAATCACATAAACAGCCTGTCATCAAAACTTAACCGTTCTGTCATTTGATGTTCATGAGTTCGACACGAAACTGACACCTTCATTCATTAAGGTATCCGCATCTCTATTTAGCCAAGTGGATACCCATGAAAAAAACAGACGCAGCAATACAGCTCAAGCCTTCCAAACGATTGGAATGTTTTGTTATCGCCGGGGATGGTGTGTATGCCGCAGGCCGGCCGGGAGCCGGCGCGGCGGCAGACTCGGAAGCGCTGGTCAAAGAAGCCCAGGCATTGCGTTTCCGTGTGTTTGCCAAAGAAATGGGCGCCAAGCTCAAGACCGAATCGGAAGGTCTGGATTATGATGAGGTGGATAGTTATTGCGACCATTTGATTGTCTATGACAACGTCAATAAAAAAATAGTCGGCTACACGCGTTTGCTTAACCAAGACCAGGCGGAGCGCCTTGGCCGTTTTTATTCTCAAAGCGAATTCAATCTGGATCAGGTATTAACATTACCCGGCCGTTTTCTGGAAATAGGCCGAACTTGCGTCGATCCTGATTATCGCGGCAGCGCGGTATTAACAACGCTTTGGTCGGCTTTGGTGCAATACGCGCTTGAAGGACAGTTTAATTATTTGCTCGGTTGCGCCAGCATTACCCCGGGCCCCAGCGGTTTTGCCATCGATGCGGTTTACCGGAATATCGACGCCAAAAATATTGCGCCCTCCTCTCTTCAAGTCACACCCAGCATCCCGGTGCCCAACGGATTAAGATGCGAACGGGATGAGTCGGGCATTCCTCCTTTGCTCAAGGCTTATTTTCGTTTCGGCGCGGTGGTCTGCGGCGAGCCTTGCTGGGACGAGGATTTTAACTGCATGGATTTATTCATGCTATTACCGCTCGACCAACTGCAAGAGCGCTACAGCAAACACTATATGAGAGGATACCAAGCGGGCAATGAAATCGAAAATACGGCTGTACTATAAACTTTTCCTGATCATTATCCTGTTCGTCAACGGGCTCATTATCGCCGCAGGTATTTTTCCCGCACTGAGTTTTTTATATTCGGCAAGTGATGCAAAAACCAAACGGGATGCGCTCAAGACCCTGTGGCTGCAATGGTTCAGCGCTATTGTTAAGCTGCAAATAGCCAAGGACGGCGAACTGCCGGAACAGGGTGCGATCTTAATCAGCAACCACATTTCCTGGCTGGACATCATCGTTATCGGCCAATATTTACCGGCCTATTTTGTTGCCAAGAGCGATATTTCAAACTGGCCGGTAATCGGTTATCTGGCCAGACAGGGCGGCACCATTTTTATCCGTCGCGGCGATAAACAGCATATAAAAACCACCGCCGAAAAAATGGTCTGGCTGTTAAAGCAAAACAGCAACATTATTGCTTTTCCTGAAGGAACCACGACCAGGGGCGATGAGGTCTTGCACTTTCATTCGTCCTTATTTCAGCCTGCGCTGTTAACCAAGTCGGCTATTCAACCGGTAGCCCTTCAATATCAAGGTACGGCCAAAGAACACGCGCCGTTTGTCGGCGACGACGACTTTGTCCCGCATTTAATCAAAATGCTGACTCTGGATAAAATCGAGGTCCAGCTTAGTTTTCTTCCTGTTATTACCAGCTCGGGAAAAGACCGTCATACCGTCAGCCTTGAGACAAGAGAGAGGATATGGGAAAAAATTTCAGAAAGTTTACCGGCGGATAATTCGGCTCAACAGCGTTTAAAATCATCTCAAGGTTAAATTCATCACCCTGTCATGAGCCTGCTATAAGCTTGCAACAGTTATAACGTTAACCACAGGATGCGCCATGAAAATTTTAAGTTTAATGAAAATTGCTGATATTTTTACCGTTGGAAATCTGTGCTGCGGCGTCCTTTCGATTTTGTTCGCCATTGACGGTTCTTTTTACTTAAGCGCCTTGCTGCTGTTTTTGGCGGTGGTGTTTGATGTGCTTGATGGAAAAATAGCCGGTCTACTGCATCAAAAGAATCTTTTCGGCAAACAAATCGATTCCATGTCTGACCTGGTATCCTTTGGCGTTGCTCCCGCCTTGTTATTTTACTCACTGAGCTCTCCCGGTATTTTAGGTATCGCAGTGGCTTTGTTTTTTGTCGCCTGCGGCATGCTTCGGCTCGCTCGCTATAATATTTCAGAAGGAACGGGCTTCGAAGGCGTGCCTATTACCGTGAACGGCGTCCTGTTTCCGGTCCTTTTCCTGCTTTTTGGCAGCTTCCCTCAAAGCCTGAATTATTGGCCGATAGTCTTTTTAATTCAGGGTTTCCTGATGATTTCCACTTTTAAAATAGCGCGGATATTCTGATCACCTCCATTGCATGAATCCAGTATGAAAAAAGAATTATTGTCGCAACCGGTTTTTTGGGAAATAGTGCTGTATTTGTCTATAAATACTGATTCGGTTTTATGACTGCCATTAAATTCCCTGAACTCGAACAACTTGAACGCATTATTGAGCAATTAGGAGACCGTGCCCAAACCGAGGTCGTAGAAAAGATCCAATACCAGGATCATGAATTCCCCATTCATTGCATTACCCTGGGATCGACTCAGCCCGATGTGCCTGTATTGGCTTTTTTCGGCGGCGTGCATGGACTGGAGAAAATCGGTTCCGAAGTGATCCTGTCTTATATGCAGACCATCAGTCAGTTATTGGACTGGGATCAGGAATTCCTGGCCCGGCTGGAAAAATCCCGACTGGTTTTTGTCCCCCTCGTCAATCCGGTGGGCGTTTATCTGGGCACGCGTTGCAATGGCAACGGCGTCGACCTGATGCGCAATTCGCCTGTGGAAGGCATCGGCGCAACCCGCATTTTCAGCGGCCACCGCCTCACTCCCCGCCTGCCCTGGTATCGCGGCGATGAATCCAAAATGGAAAAGGAGGCGCAAGCTTTATGCCGCGTAGTGCAACAACATATGTTCAATTCTCCGTTGTCGATCGCCCTGGATTTGCACTCGGGATTCGGCATTCAGGATCGATTATGGTTCCCCTACGCCTCGCGCAAGACCCCGTTCGCCTTTATTGCCGAAACCTTGGCCTTAAAAGAACTGTTCGATCGTTGCTATCAACACCATATCTACAGGATTGAACCGACCTGTCAGGAATATATGATTAACGGCGACCTGTGGGATTACCTGTTCGATGATTTTGTGCAACGCTTTGAGGCCGAACGCTTATTCCTGCCGTTGACACTGGAAATGGGCTCATGGCTTTGGTTGCGCAAGAGTCCGATGCATCTGTTCTCGCGGCACGGCTTGTTCCATCCGTTGCTGCCGCACCGCCAGCAACGGATTTTTCGGCGGCATTTCATGCTGTTTGATTTTTTATTCCGCAGCCTTTTGTATCCGGAACAATGGACACAGCTGAAGCCGCGACAAAAGGCGGCCTATGAAAAAAAGGCCTCAGGTCTTTGGTATGAATAAAGCGCCGGGAAAAAACTGGATACTGCTGAGAGGCTTGGCGCGCGAGTCGGGGCATTGGGGCGATTTTGTTCCTCTTTTAAAATCGGCATTTCCGGATGCTCAAATAACGCTGCTGGATTTGCCCGGCACCGGTTGTTTTCATCGGGAAACCAGTCCATGCACAATCAAGGCGATAACCGACAGCGTACGTCGCGATGCCCTCGACAAGGGCGTCATACACCAACCGGCAACGATTCTGGCGCTTTCGCTGGGAGCGATGGTGGCATGGGAGTGGATGCGCAGCTATCCCGAAGACATCTGTGGCGCAGTTTTGATGAACACCAGCTTTGCCGATGTGAGTCCGTTTTATCAGCGGCTACGCTGGCAAAGTTATAGCGACTTTGTCGCATTGGCGATAGTGCGTGACGTGCATAAGCGGGAATCGGGCATTTTGCGGTTGACCAGCAACCGCCGAAATCAGGATGAACAGATAATTCAAGCCTGGGAAAATATACAAAACAAACGCCCGATAAGCCTTAAAAACAGCTTCCGCCAGATTATAGCGGCGGCAAGCTATCGGCCCGGCGACATAAAACCGAAGCAGCCGGTTTTATTATTAAACGGACTAGGCGATCGCCTGGTGGCACCGACCTGCTCAGAGGCGATACACAAAAAATGGGATCTGGAACTTCGAAAACATCTATGGGCAGGCCACGACCTGACTCTGGATGACGGCGCGTGGGTGGTGTTGCAACTGAAAGAGTGGCTGGCTCCAATCAATCGCGGACATGGCCAGCTCCTACGGGGCTTAACTTAACTGCACTGGCAGGAGGTTTTAATGGGGCTATGACTCGATTGAAAATCAATCTAATCAGCCCCATTGATTCTGATTTAATGATGTTTTAATAAATTATATAGTTTTTTAACCTAAATTATTTTTAGCTAAATAAGTAACAAAACCTTCTAAATGGTCTGTTACTTCATTGGTATATAAGTTCGTTGTTTGGAATTCTTTGTAAGCAATACAGGAAGCCGCCCCTTCGTCTACGTTTATAAAAATGGATCCTATTAAAATCAGGTATTTTCCTACGAATTCATCTTTTGATTTCGTTATCAAAAGATGAATTCTTTCTTGTATAGCTTCAAACATGACCTCTGTTGCTTCTTGTATTGGGTAGGGTTCATCTTCGATTCGTATTTTGTTTTTTTGAAACAATTGCACAATAGTATCTTCTTGGTAATCGAGTAAACTGAGCTCTTGTGGTTGGTCATTTATTTTAGCTAATGCCGCTTGTGCTGCTCCACAGCAATTTGATTCATGATCTTGGCCATTGCGAACCACTTTCCCGATTTCCCCCTTTTCAGTTATGCCGATATGCGGACCGTAATAAATAAGCAATGCTCCCTCCTCCGGCATGTGATGTGCAAATGCCTGTACACCGGTTAGTCCGGTAAATGGAAATCCATCCAACCCTCCCAAATAGAATGGGCCTAGTAAACCACTATCTGATATTGGAAATTGCATGGCGTTTATATCATCGCTACAAATACTGTTGGCAGTCATTACTTTATCTGGATTGAAACCTATATGTTCCAGATATGCGATAACTTCTTTTTCAAGTATTTCAGAATAATTTGCGTTGGGGTAATATTCTCGGATTGTTTCAAGGTATGAGTTTTTCATAATTATTATTTCCTTACTTACTCATTAGGCTTTTCGGTTTCCGCCCCGTTTATTTAAGTGGGTTCTGGTCTCCACTTTTTTAAACCTTATTTTTCTATAAAAGTAATGATCGGTCCGTAGTTTAACCATCGTTTCTTTTTTCTAAACTTATTTGTGTTTACGAAATAGATGCAATCAATTACAAACCTTAAAAGGGGTAAATAAATATTCTTCTTATATGAAATAAAAAGCTGCGCTCATGTGTATCCTGTCCAGCCGCTGTGCGGGCTTTATTGATAATAAACGCATTGATGTTCTGGCGGACATGATACTTTCGCCGCTAGGTTTTGTCCTAACTTTTATCCTACGCCACACTGGAATCTGCGGCACTCTGGCGCACAAGGCACGCCCTCCAGTCTCCCCGCTGTCACCAAATCTTAAACAAACGTTCATGTCTTTGTCACAGAAGAGTTTTATTCTTCGTCCTGAAGGTAAATGCTTTTCATCCCTGCAAAAGATCGTCACCGATTTTTGTAGAGTTTTCCTCTGGAGGATAAAGATATGAAACTGCTCTATTCCATTCATAAATACGACGTTTTCATGTTCACCTGGCTGATCAATGCCAGAATGCATTCCACCTTGACCAAGGCCAGCCGTTATATCTCGAAAACCGGCGACGGCCAGCTGTATCTGGTCATCATAGGCCTGTTATATTGGAGCGAAGGCTTTGAAAGCCCCTTTCTACACGCTGTCCTGTTGGCTTTTTTAATCGAAAGGCCGATCTATTTTGTACTGAAAAACGGCCTGAGGCGCAATCGGCCGCAAGCAGCTTTACAAAATTTCCGCAGCACTATTACACCCTCGGATAAATTCAGTTTTCCATCCGGTCATACGTCCGCCGCTTTCATGATGGCGACGCTGCTCGGCTATTACTTACCCCCCTTAATGATCCTTCTTTATTGTTGGGCGGCATTGGTCGGCTTCTCCCGTGTGGTATTGGGCGTGCATTTCCCGACCGATACGTTGGTAGGCGTCATTTTGGGTATCGGCACAGCACTCTTTAGTTTGGGACAAATCGTAATATGAGAATTTTTTATGGCGTACAGGGCACCGGTAACGGCCACATCACTCGCGCACGGGTTATGGCAAAAGAACTTCATGCTGCCGGCATTGATGTTCATTTTCAATTTACCGGTCGCCCTGCGGATAAATATTTCGATATGGAAATCTTTAACGGCTACCAGTCGTGCCCTGGCCTGACCTTTCACACCGAGAAAGGGCAAGTCAGTTATTTGAAAACAGCACTTGATGCCAAACCCATTACTTTTATCAAAGACATGAAGTCGCTGGATTTAAGCAGCTATGACTTGGTGATCAGCGATTTTGAACCGGTCACCGCTTGGGCGGCCAAAAGCCAGAAAAAGCCGGTTTTAGGCATCGGACATCAATACGCGTTTAATCATAAAATCCCCAGAGAGGGATCGGACCCTATCGCCGATCAGGTCATGAAGTATTTTGCCCCTGCCGATGTCGGTGTCGGTTTGCACTGGCATCATTTCGGCCAACCCATTTTACCGCCCATTATCGATACGCCCGAAACGCCAAAAAGCATTATCAAAAACAAGATCGTTGTCTACCTTCCTTTCGAAGACCAGAATGAAGTCATCCGGCTTTTATCGCCTTTCGAGAATTTCGACTTTCATCTTTATTCGCCGGAACCGGTGCCATCCAAATTCGGCCACATCACCTGCAATCCGCTGTCGCGCGACGGCTTCCAGAAAGATTTATACGATTGTGCGGGCATTATCAGCAATGCCGGATTTGAACTGGCCAGCGAATCGCTGCAATTGGGCAAAAAAATCCTGGCTAAACCATTGCATGCGCAAATGGAACAGATTTCCAATGCCGCCGCCTTACAGCAATTGGGCTACGGACATGTTATGCATGATATGGACAGTTCAGTGATCGAACACTGGCTGCATGACAACCATGCCGTCCATATTACCTATCCCAATATCGCTAAAGTGCTGGTGCAATGGATACAGGACGGTATGCCTGAAATGGATGCTGATTTTATTGAAGCGGTCTGGAGTACGGTGGAAGTTTTACAGATTAAACAATAACATCCCCCCTTTACATTAGTTACTAACCATTAAAAAAGGCTATATCATTAATTGTCGCTGGAGTGCAGGCTTCGCCTGCGCCGGCAAGCAAAGCTTGCACTCCCGTTACGTCCTGATAGCTCTTTTAGCCATTGAAAGCACTGTAAGCCGCAAGCGCATGTAAATACCGCTTGAATCCTTTGTCTTTTTCTAACAAGGTCCCGCGCTACGCCGACATTCCCGGACGAGAACACTAACATTTCGTCCGCAGTGTCCCGCTTTCATCCAACACAACAATCGCTTCCTCGCAGCTGATTATATTTTCCTTATTGCTGAGAATATAATCGGCCAGGCGTCCAATAGCCTGCCAGTGAGTCGCTGAGCTTATGAACTGAAAGGCCTTGTTAAACAGCTCAGCCAGCTTTTCTTCGTGCCGACTTCTGGCCGCTATAAAGCTATCCAGATACTCATAAACCTTTTCAAGATCCGATGTGCCGCCGTAATAATGCAAGGCATCGATGTTAACCAGTCGGGCATTAAACTGCTCATCATCGCGAAGCGCCACATGTTTTGCTTCCGCCAACGGCCCGATCAGCAAATTGATCATATCCGCTTCAAAAGCGGTCTGGTAAGCATCTTGTTCAGCGGCTGAGAAGTAATGGGTGCTTTCAATCAACGCAACCGGCAGGCTGTGAATCAGGCGGCCTCCTTCCACGACTGCGGCAAAATGATCATAAGCCAGGCGGTTATCCGAAGAACTGTCTTTTGGGCGATCCAAGGCCTTAATGGTGATTTGAAAATACACCGGAGGCAGTTGCTTTTGTTTATTGTAAAGATAAATGGCGGCAGCGTGGCCTGCCTCATGGAAGGCTATTTGTCTGATCAAATCGTGATCGTTAATGGTATAGGATGTATCAGTTTGGTAATTCCGTTTCATGATTTCACCCGTAAGCTAAAAAGATGCGGCCAGGGCTGCTGACCGCATTTAAAGGGGAAGGATAGCTAATAAACTCTAATTCCCTGAATAAGGAAGTCATCACAAGAGTTGCAAATATTCTAATGACTAAACCCCGCCTTGAAAATGTGACCGATTGACGCGCGACAATAAGCCGCGCAAATTGGCACGATACATGCTAAATATTTAAGTTTGCGTTATAGAAATGCTTCCAAGCCTTATAAATACTGGACTTAAACAAATCACTACCCGCGTTTCCAAGGCATTTAACACAGAAAAATAGGCCATATGCCATACAACCTTCTCTGACTTTCAACCCAACACAGGATCTAACATGACTAAATCAAAGCTTATTGACCTATTGGCTAAAAAATGGCCGCATTTAGAGCGAAAAGAGGTGGAATTGGCCGTTGGCTGCATGATAGAGCAGATGAGTAAGGCCTTGATGGCTAACGATAGAATAGAAATCCGTGGTTTTGGCAGTTTTTCTTTGCATTACCATCCGCCTTTTACAGGCCGAAACCCCAGAACCGGAGCGGAATTAAAGTTGCCGCCCCGGTATTCACCCTATTTCAAACCGGGCAGAGAGCTACGGCAGCGAGTGGACTTGTTAAAAACAAGCTGCGAGATTAAACAGAAAGCCTAGTTTTTACTAAAACGGCTTGAACGAATGCCAATAATTCGATCTTTATATCAGGGATGATTGGGGCGCCAAACGGTGGTCAAGAAAGCTCTCAACCACCGTTCATCTTGCCGGCTTTTTTATTGGCCGATGGATTGACGCATATGAGTCATTGCTTCTTCGGTATGCTGGGTACCGACATCGGCATGTCCTTGTTTAGCGTGAGCTATAGCTTCTTTTAAATGCTTAACCGCTTCCGTCATATGGACATGCGCCTCAGCATGTTCTTTTTCGGCCGCTTCGGCATGTTTTAAACCTTCTTCAGCATGCTTGAGCAACTGGTCGGCATGACCGTCTTGTCCATGAGCCGTAGCCATAGCCGAATGCTCCAGCGCTTGCGCTGTATGATGCTCGGTAGCGTTAGCCTGTGAGCTTAAGCCAAGAGCGACAGCACCCATTAATACAGCAATAGATTTTAATTTCATGAGAATTTTCCTTAAATGATTAGTCAATGTTGCATCGTCATAGCGCCTATCGTCGTAGAAGACGTTTTGGCATCATGACTGGCGTTAGTATAGCGCATTCCGGCTGTTGCGTAAGTTAAGGCATGTTCACACTCCTGTCGAAATTGTTTAGAACGACTTTGCCGCCCGACATCACAAGATCGGGATATTCCAGTATTTTGAAAGAATGAACGGGGTCGCCCTGCACCGCAATCATATCGGCCGGTGCGCCGGGTTGCAGGGTACCCAGCAGCGGACTATTCAAATACCGGCCTGATTTCGATGTCGCGCTACGTAAAGCCTCAATCGGCTGCATGTTCGCCAGGTGCATCATAGCCATAAGCTCCTGCGCATCGATGCCCCAGGGAATGTCGGGGTGCGCAATTTCAGCGCCGTATAACAACTCCCCGCCCAATGCCGCAAAAGTGCGGGCATTGCGAGCGGCCCCGGTACACTTGGATAAGGTATCCAGCGTGGTGATTGTTTTTACCTGTTGCGATACCGCTTTTTTCAGCAACGCATCGGGAATAATGTCGCAAGGCACATGCGCCCATTCATCAATGCCTGCATCAATGGCGATCTTTGCGCCTTTTGCCTCGCCGATATGCGCCGTCACTTTGCGTCCCTGTTGATGGGCTTCATCGACTATCGCCTTGACGATATGTTCGGACAATAGCGGCCATGGCTTTTTTGATTGGGAAGTCTTGCGATGGGGACCGCTATCGGCATGATGATGACTCGACCACGGCGCACCCGCTTCGCCGCCGGGTTCCAACGCGACCTTAATCACGACCGCCCCGCCGTTAATAAGCGCGCGGACAGCCTCCCGCGCTTGCTGTTCGGTGGCAACGGCTATGGCGATATTTTCAGTCCCCAATTCCGGAATCGGGTAACCGCCGGGCGCGGTAATAATCGGCCCGGAGGTCAGTACACGCAAGCTGCCGTCGCCGCCATAAGGCGGATGCAATGGCCCGCCTACATCCCGAATCGTAGTGATGCCGTGCTTTAGAACGGTATCAGCCGGAATATGTTGAAAGGCCAGATGGGCATGCAATTCGATGAAACCCGGCAGCAAGGTTGCATCGCCCAAATCAATGACTTTTGCCGCACCGGACTTGAATGCTTCGCGGGCGTCGATTTGGGCGATAAGCCCGCCGACCACCAATACCGAAGTATTCGTCCTCATATTATTGCCGTCGAAAACGCGCGCGGCATGGATAAGAACGGGTGCCGTTTCTTGAGCGATAATCGGGAATGAGGCAACGGCCGTTAAGGTTAAAAACAATAACGGTTTGATGAGGGCGTGTATTTTCATTATCAGGCGGTTTTGCATTTCATGTCCTTTTAAACGGAGCCTGTATTTTTCAATCAATAAAGTGTTAGGGATGTTCGGCTTTGGATGCATAAAGTTTGTTTTGCTTTATTACCGTTTGCGGCGCAGCGCGTTCATCGTTATACACAAATGCTCAAGTACACCTCGTTCCCACGTGCTACGTGGGAATGCAGTGCTGGACGCGCTGCGTCCCTTATACGCAGACGTTGCCCATGACTCGCGGCGCAGCGCGCCTTGACTGCGTTCCCACGCGGCGCGTGGGAACGAGAAATAATACGATTACGATCAGGTTAATTAATAAGTGATTTCTATCCCGCCATAGAAAGACAGCGGTGCGCCTGCGTTTAACATCGCATCGGCTGCTGTTGCGGTGTTCATAATATTGGTATTGGCAACGTATTTGGTGTCGAGCAAGTTCCGGCCTTCGAGAAACACCTTGTAATGATCATTGGACCAGCCGGTACGCATACCCAGCAGACCGTACGCATCAATCTTATAGCTATTGGCGTAGTCTCCCCAACGCTTACCGACCACATCGAAAGTAGGCCCCATAAAAAAGCCGTTCGCATGGTGATAGAGAGCCTCGCCTTTTAAGAAATACTTGGGCGCTGCCGGTAACGCATTGTTAGCGTAAGTGCGGTCGTTATCAAAATTGAAATGGTTGATGGTGTAACTCAGCATGGGTTTGATGGTATGCGTACCCTTGCCATCCAGGGCAAAACTGCCGCCGATTAAACCCTCAATGCCTGCGTGAATGGTATTGTCAAAATTCGCCGCCTTGGCAGAACCGCCGGGAGGCGTAGTAGATAGAATCTCGTTATTAAGCCATGAATAATACAGCGACAAATCCCAGTTCACCGTGTTTAAGTTGCCGATTTTTTGAATGCCGCGCGTGCCTATTTCGACAGACGTGCCTTCCATTGCCTTCAGATTGGTAGTGCTTAAGCCTGCGGTAATGTTATCCGATATGTTGTAGTTAGTCGGCGGTGCGTACAAACGGCTGACATTTCCATAAAGGCTGGAGCTCTTGGTCAGGTTATACATCAAGCCTAAACTGGGATTAATGCCGCTATAGTCATTGCTGGGGTTGCCGCCTTGAGAATACACATTGAAGTTGGCGTCCTGAGGAATCGGCAGCCTGGTATTATTGACTTCACGGTGCGCAAACACGCCTTGCAACGCGGGTGTCAGCGTCCATTTATCGGTAATATGCCAGTGATCCTGGGCAAAAATTTCGACATTATCGGCTTCCTTGGTGATTTGATTGGTCATCGGCCCACGCACGCCGCCGACATTCGTGTAATTGCCGCCTTTATCCGAGTTGGTGCCGTAATTCACACCCAGCAATAATTCATGGCTGTCCAACCGCAGGTTGTAGCGGGCGGAGGTGCCCCAGTCCTGTTGGACCGAATCGACCAGCAGGCTAAACCTGTCTGCCGTATCGCCAGGAAAAAAATGCACCGTGTCTACGATCGGATGATAAAGATGCTGATTTTCGAAAGAGAAACCAATGTCCAGGGAGCTTTTGTCGTCAATGGTCCAGGTGGTTTTGTTGGCGACGCGTTCGGTCTCGGTATTCAACTGGTAATTGCCGCCGATAGCCTGAGTGCTGGCCTGATAGGGATTGGCGTCGAATTGCGCCCGAGTCAACTGCCCCGGCAACTGCTGATTATTTTTAATGTAGCTGACAAAGGTACGGTTAACCACGGAATCGGAGATTTGCCAGCCGAAGTTGCTGTAAAGACCAAAGCGATCCTGCTTGTTGTGGTCGCGATAGCCGTCCCATTCTTTGCCTTCGAGAGTCAATAAGCCGTCGAAGCTGTCATTGAAAACCTTGCTCACCGTGCCGCGACCGAGGAATTGACCGAAACTGCCGCCGCTGAGCGAGAGCCGCGCGGTAGGACTGTCATGGGCGGTGGGCGAAGTAAAATCGATGGCGCCGCCCAAGGCGCTGGCGCCGTACTTAAACGCATTGCCGCCGCGGGCAACGGTTGCGAAACTGGAGGCCAGCGGATCGATCATGCGGTTGTGGTTGTTGCCGTCAGCGGCTGTGACCGGCATGCCGTCTTGCAGAAACTTAACGCCGCTCCCGGCAAAATTATTGGCGTCCAGATTCGAACCGCGACCGGTAATAAACACTTCGTCGTTGCCGCTTTGGCTGGTCGCCCAAACGCCGGGCACATAGCGGAAAAAATCCGCTACGCTGGATACGTTACGGTCATGCAACTCATTGATATTAACCAAGCTGACCCCGCCCGGCGAAAGAGCGACTTCTGCGCTTGCCGTTTCAAGTTTCCGGTCGCTTTTTTCCGTCACTTCCATTGTTTTAAGTTCGACGGGGGATGCTGCTGCGGTCGTTTTTTTCCCTACTTTAACCGCTTTAGGCTGCTCTTGCGCCATCGCTACGCTGCCGGCATTAACCAGTAAAAAGGCAATAAACAGGGGGCTGCTGAGCTGTAAAAGCGAAACAGGCCGATTGGAGCGTATGAATTTCATGATAATTCCAACGTAGTAAGGAAACACGCCTCAGTATTGGCTGAGAATTTTTTATTCGACAGTCAAAGCAACACTTGGCTTTGACTCGAATACGGTGCGGAGATACTACCCAATACCGACAGCGATTTCCTCGCGCATTCGTATGGCAAAAGGAGTATTTCTTATGCCAAAAGTAGGATTGCGCGATATGACCCGGTTTCTTCAATTGAGTGTGTGATATGCCGCACTTTTTACACCGGAATGTTTTTCATCACCTCCGATAATAGCCATTAACGCCATGAAAATAATGCGCTAACGAGTCAAGGCGCGGTTTGTGCTTAGGATTTGGTCAGTAATAACCTGGATGTTTTATAGTCACAAAACCAAACGAGTCATGATGGAAACAAAACAAGCAACAGCGAAACGGTGGCGCATCAGCAGCGACGAACTGCAATTTCACCAGCAAAAAAACTGCCTGCATCAGTCCTTACCGGGAGATTTAGGCGTGGGGCGTTCAGCCATATTCCAGCTTGATCCAGACTTAAGCTATATAGAAACCCGCTACACGCCGTCAAAAGACCTGGCTGTTTTGAGCCGGATAGACTATCAGGAGCCGAGGCTGGTGGTTACGCTAGGCTTAAAAGGGCAATCCCGATTTACGGAAAAAAACGGCGATGAAGTTGTTTTTAACGAGGGCTACACATCGATAACAACCATCCGGTCAAGCATGGGCGAACGACAATACCAAGCCCATAAGCCGACGATGCAGCTTCGTTTCGCACTGAATAAAAATTGGCTGAACAGATATTTTGGCGAACCTAAGACCAACCTGTTGTTTAACAAAAACGGCATTCAATTATTAAGTTATCGGCCTATCTCTCCACAGGCGATATGCGCCGCGCAACAGTTATTGAACGGCAACGAATCCAGGGAAACCAACCGGATATTCATGCACGGGCAAGTCATGTCGCTGCTCGCTTTCGAATTAAGCCACCTGTGCGAAGACAAGTGTCGAAATTCAGCGGAATTCAATCAAAAAGATGCCGCTATCGCAAAGTCGGCGCGGGATATTTTGTTCCGTGAATTCAAGAACCCTCCGTCAGTGGAAGAACTGTCAAAACGGGCCGGAACCAATCAATTCAAATTAAAAAAGTTATTTCATCACTTTTTTAACAACACGCCTTACGGTTTGCTGTTGGAAATCAGGATGAATAATGCCTATCAATTGCTGGAATCGGGACAGTGTCAGGTAGGTGTTGTCGCAGATCGGGTTGGCTACAGTCATGCCAGCAATTTCAGCACTGCGTTTATTAAGCATTTTGGGATTTCACCCAAGGCCATTTCAAAAAAGCACTAAGATAGCCCGCAGCAAAAAGCATTATTCACCACGAAGGCACGAAGGACACGGAGTTTTATGTGTTTTCTCCGTAGTCAATCAGGAACAAATGGCTTTTTCCATTTTGTTAAAAACTTTCCTGATTGGTAAGACGCTTCAGCCAGAAACAAAATATTCGATATACCAACAGCTAGTTCCAAAAAATGAGACCTGTAGAGACGCGATTTATCGCGTCTGCTCTCCAGTTTGATCCAAAATCCGGAAAAGGCGCAACGATTAGAGACGCGATAAATCGCGTCTCTACGGTTGGTTGACTGAAGCATCTTGCTAATCAGGTCAACTTCGTTATCTATCCTTCCCGCGACACACCGATGCAGCGTAATTAAAGTTACAATGGCCTAACCCAACACAACAGATGTACCTGAGAAAGCATGAAATTCCTGATTATCGACAATGATGCCGCTGAGCGCTCCCTAACCCTGGAAACATTGCGCTGTGCATTTTCCGAGGCGAATATCGTTGAGGCTAGCAGTCGCGAGGCGTTTGATGAAAAAATTACCGACGCCGGTTTTGATCTGGCGATTACCGAATATCGGCTCGATTGGACAGACGGATTGACTTTATTTAAGGACATCCAATCTCGCCATGCCTGCCTGCCCGTCATCATGTTGACCGACTCCGGAAACGAGGACATAGCAGCCACTGCGATCAAGATCGGCATGGCCGATTATGTCGTCAAACGCAATCGTCATTCTTTACCCGACGCAATAGAACAAAGCCTGTTTAAAACAAAAAAAGAGCATTGCAAAAACGACAACAAATTCCAGTTACATGAAAGAAGGGACCCTTTCATTTCCCGATTCACACGGGATTTCGCTTATTTCATACGCATTTCCCCGGAGGGCAAACCGGTATTCGAATGGGTCACGGAACCTTTAAAACGGCTTATCGGTGATGCCGCATTTCAGGGTGAGTCAAACCCGGCTCGCGATTGGGTATTGCCGATCCATCCTGACGATATATCGATTATTAAGGATCGATTTAACAAACTACTGACGGGGCGCGAAGATACCAGCGAGTACCGGGGCATTATTAATGGCAGTGAAGTTCGCTATTTTAGCGATCATTCATTGCCGGTCCGTGATCTCATCAATGATAAAGTCATACAAATATACGGCGTCATGCAAGACATCACCGCCCGCCGCAAAGTTGAAGAAAAATTGTATTTGATGCAGCACGCCATTGATTCCAGCAGCAACGGCATTGTCATTACCGATCTGGCGGACGCGGACTATGCCATTATTTATGCCAATAAAGCCTTCTTGCGCATGACGGGATATTCGCTGCAGGAACTGTTAGGCCATAATTGCCGCATTATGCAAAATAACGACAGCGATCAAGAAGATATTCATGAATTACGCGCCGCATTGCAAAGTAAGCGCGATGCCCATGCCATTTTACGTAACTATCGCAAAGACGGCAGTCTGTTCTGGAACGAAATCTATATATCGCCTATACAGGATCAACAAGGCCGGATTACCCACTACGTCGGCGTGCTGAACGACGTGACTCATCGTGTCGAAATGGAAGACGCGCTAGGCAAAAGCGAAGCAAGGATACGCTCTGTTTTCAATAATGTATCCGACGGCATTATCATTATTGATGAACATGGAATCATCGAGAAACTTAACCCGTCTGCCGAAAAGCTGTTCGGTTATGCTGCCGAGGAATTGATCGATCATAATATTAACAAGCTGATGCCTGAGCCCGACCGGAGTCGGCACGATGCCTATTTAAACAACTATCTGGGTAGCGGCAAAGCTAAAATACTCGACACCCGCCGCGAGGTGAACGGACTCAGAAAAGACGGCTCCATTTTTCCGATGGAATTGGGTGTTAGTCGGTTCTACGTTGATCAGCATCATTTTTTCATCGGCACGGTACATGACATAACCGAACGCAAGAAGGCCGAAGCGGCGCTACGGGATTTATCCGGTCATCTGGAGACAGCCAGGGAAGATGAGAGAACCCGGATCGCACGGGAAATTCATGATGAATTGGGCAGTCTTCTGACCGCGCACAAAATGGATTTAAGCTGGCTGAAGAAGCAGATACCGGCAGATTTGTCCTTATGTCATGAAAAAATTGCGGTAATGAATCTGCATTTAAACGATGGCATTGGTTCGGTCAGAAAAATCATTGCCGACCTGAGACCGAGCATTCTGGATCATCTTGGCCTATTAGCGGCCATCGACTGAAAGCTTGATGAGTTTAGACGGCAAAACGGCATTCAATGCGCTTTGACGGTGCAGGAAAATGATGTCGTCATGGACGAAGGCCGGGACATCGCAGTGTTCCGGATTATGCAGGAAGCATTAACCAATATTGCTCAACATTCCGGAGCAACCCATGTAACGCTTGATGTTGAAACAGGTGCAAACAGTCTGATGATGAAAATAACCGACAACAGCCGCGGCATGACTAAAGCGCAGATGCACAAATCCGGTAAATACGGCATTCTGGGCATGCATGAGCGCGCCCGTCATTTCGGCGGCGAAGTCATCATCGTCAGTAATCCGGACAAAGGCACCTCACTGGTCTTGAACATGCATTTAAAGTCATCCGAAAGCGACGGTTGCCATGATTAAAGTATTAATTGTCGACGATCATGCCATCGTCAGACAGGGACTGAAACAAATCCTCGCCGACATTCCCGATATGGAGGTATTCGGTGAAGCCGCTTCGGGCGATGAAGCTTTAAGGTTTATCCGCGACCAGGGCTGGAATATCATGCTGCTCGACATCGCCATGCCGGGTAAAAATGTGATGGAATTGATCAAGCTGGCGAAGCATCAATCTCCGCACCTCCCTATCCTGATCCTGAGCATGTATCCGGAAGATCAGTATGCGATCAGAATGCTGCGCGCCGGTGCTGACGGCTATCTCACCAAAGAAAGTGCGCCCGAGCAATTGGTGGAGGCGATTCGAAAAGTCGCCAAGGGAGGAAAATACATCAGCCCGGCGATGACCGAAAAACTGATCGCGGAATTGAATCCGAACCAGGAAATACCGCTGCACAACACGCTGACCGATCGCGAGTTCCAGGTTTTTTGCGGCATTTGCGCCGGTAAAAGCATTACCGACCTTGCCCAACAGATGACGCTCAGCATCAAGACCATCAGTACCTACCGAACCCGCCTCATGAAAAAAATGAACATGTCCAAAAACGCCGAAATTATCCATTACGCATTTAAGAATGATTTGCTTAAATAATTGATGTTACGCATGGATGGTATTTCTCCCGTTTGCCGCGCCGAGCACCGGAGCTTTTATCAAGAACAGCCCGTTAGGGGCGCGGCAGGGATGCCGCGCGTCAGCAGAGGGGCAGGAGCCCCTTCTGCTGACCCTCGATAAAAGCGAGGAGCGCAGGAAGCAAGCGGTAACCGGGTCGCCTTTTCTTTGGTTACTTTCTTTTCGACTGCATGGATGCAGGAGGTAGAGCAACGCAGGAGCAGTTGCCGAGGCGAAGCAAAAGAAAGTAACTCGCCTTCGGGTGCGACAACCCGATTTAATCAAGTGTCGCGCTAGCGACTCCTTAATGTTAAAGCGGTAGAAATTCGAATAACTGCGTAACATCAGTTATTTAATTGATGTTACGTACATCCAACGAAAATCAGCCGTAGAGCATGGCATCCGCGTTCTATTATCAAACCAGCTTTGTGGCTTTCATGGACAATACGTAACATCCGTATTTAAGTTCCATCTATTGAATTGCGACAAATTTAACCGGCTAGATACGTAGGAATAATCCTACACAATAACTCTTGTAAGTCTTATGGATTTGGAAGCGGTTGGCTGATTTCTAACGGCCTCTCTTTGGCCCATAATACCCATTTTTAATATAAGGCGAGTAATTTATAGCTTACACTGTTGAAGCTTGGCTAAGTTAGCAGGCAGTGTCACCAGATAATTACACCGTGAATAAACGCTTTTCAGCACTGCTTTTTTAACAAGACGAGCAAAATGGGGTATATATGGCCTGCTTTAAATGTGTCGTATCCCCCAGTTACACCAAATCCCACCCTGTTCTAATTTACGGGTATATTCAAAACCAGCTTTATCTCTGATAATGACTAACCTTAATATATTGATTATAAAGGGTAAATTAATTAATAACGCCGGTTTTATAATTTTCGGTTCGGAACATGCTTTTTATTAGAGGCACCGCGCATGCACATTAATAGACCGTCTCCCCGGAATCGCCTGCTTTCAAGAATCAGCGGTAGCCATTATTTCGGCCAGTTACTTAGATAAGTCGTTAAATCCGGAAATTAATAATCTATAACTAATAAAATCATTATGTGTATTTGTCTGTGTTTTGATGTTTCCAAGTCAGAATTAAAAAAGGCCATTAGAGAAGGTCACGATTCAATAGAAAAGCTGTCCGAGCATATTCAGGTTGGCAGTCATTGCGGGGGCTGTATTGGGCATGTCGAGGAAATTTTAGAGAAGAAAAACCGTAGTTTCTTGTGGCAACGTTGAAAAATCTCCAATTAATGAGTGAATTTATTTATACAGGCTGTTGCGCCCGTATAAATATTGTCATATCGGTTACTGGCCACGATGTCTGTTAATTCAGGTACAGCGATGCCGATCGATAGAGACAAATCGCTTAAAATCAGAAGATTTGGATCAAAATGAGAGATAACAATAATAATATAACGAACGTATCAGTTCGTGAGGTGACGTTTAAATGAAAGTAAATATGCCGGTAACTAATCAAGAAATCCCAATGAAAAAAGGGGGGTTGTTGGTTACACGAACCGATTTAAAAGGCGTTATTACTTACGTCAATGACGAGTTTGTCAATATCAGCGGTTATAGCCGCGATGAATTGTTAGGCGCGGAACATAATATTGTCCGCCATCCCGACATGCCTCCAGCCGCTTTTGAAGACTTATGGATGACATTAAAATCGCTCAGGCCCTGGAACGGCGTGGTAAAAAACAGAACTAAATCCGGCGATCATTACTGGGTGGAAGCGAATGCAATGCCGGTCTTTAAAAACGGCAAGGTTCATGAATATCTTTCTGTCCGGCGCGCGCCAAGCCGGGAAAAGATTGAAAAAGCAGAACAGTTATACCAGCAGCTTAATGCCAAGACGGCCACAATCAGACCGACCGGTTTGGCGGCACTGGTTAAATCAATCAAGGAAATGGATGTCTGGAAAAAAATGGCAGTGGCGCTGGCCGTGCTGTTGGCGCCCGTTTTCTACTTGATGTACCGGTTGTTTCTATCGCAGGATTATCTGTTGCTGGCCGGTGTTGCGGCGTCAGTGATGATTGCGTCGCTGATAGGTTTCAACGTCATCAAGAGTTTCACCACGCTTTTAAATAAAACCATCGGCACTTTTTATCGTCTGGCCGAGAAAAGGTTCGGCAATGTACAGGATTTAACCCGGAATGACCTGATCGGTGATTTCCAGCGCGCCTTGTACTCGATGGAAGTCAATTTGAGTCTGGATTTGTCGCAAGCCAGGGAAGATGCTGCAAAAGCCATGCGGATTAATCAGGCGCTGGATAATGTCCAGTCCGGTGTCATGGTGGCCAATACCAATCTTGAAATTATTTATACCAACGATAGCCTTGAACGCATGTTCAAGGCTGCGGAAAATGATTTTCGTCAACACTTACCGAATTTCGACGTCAATAAATTGATGGGCGCAAATATCGACAGTTATCACAAAGATCCCGCGCATCAGCGCCGCTTGTTGGACAACTTAAAGGAGGCTTATAGTTCAGAGCTGGTTATTGGAGGCCAACATGTTAATGTTATTGCCAGCCCTGTTATTAATGATGAAGGCGAGCGCATCGGTTTTGTTGCGGAATGGAAAAATCGAACCCAGGACATTTTAATTGAACAAGAGATTGGACAATTAGTGCAGGATGTTAAAGCGGGAGATCTGGGCAGCCGCATTAACATGGGCGATAAACAAGGATTTGCCAAGATGTTGTCGTCCGGCATCAATGAATTAACGGATGTTATAGAAAGCGCCTTTAATGATATTAACAGGGTTATGGAAAACATGTCCCAAGGCGATTTAACCAGCACTATTACTAATGACTATCAAGGCGTCTATGCCGAGTGCAAGAATAATATCAACGGCACCATGGCGAAATTGAGCGAATTTATTATTCAAATCAGGGATGCGGCTGATTTTATAGACAGTTCATCGCAGGAAATGGCCAGCGGCAATAACAACCTTTCCAGTCGTGCCGAACAGCAAGCGGCCAGCCTGGAAGAAACCGCGGCAAGTATGGAACAGCTTGCCAGCACCGTAAGAAATAATGCAGAGCATACCCAACAAGCCAATCAAGTTGTTAATTCGGCCAGTCGATTAGCGCAAAAAGGCGGCGATGTCGTGAAATCGGCCATCACTGCAATGCAGGAAATTAATGACAGCAGTAATAAAATTGCCGAGATTATTGGCGTGATTGATGAAATTGCCTTCCAAACCAATCTGCTGGCGTTGAATGCGTCCGTAGAAGCGGCCAGAGCGGGAGAACAAGGTCGCGGCTTCTCTGTTGTTGCAACCGAAGTACGTAACCTGGCTCAGCGAAGCGCCAACGCCGCTAAACAAAGTAATGACCTGATTCAGAACAGCGTACAAAAAGTGCGTGCGGGAACAGCATTCGTCAATGAAACAGGCGCGGCGCTAACCGAAATTGTGAATAGTGTCGCCCAAGTAGGAGAAATTGTTTCCCAAATTGCAAGCGCCAGCGCCGAGCAAACGGCGGGCATTGACCAGGTCAATCAGGCGGTTTCTCAAATGGATGATATTACTCAACAAAATGCAGCCTTGGCGGAACAGGCGGCAGCGGGCAGCATTGCTATGAGTGAGCAGTCTACCAGTATGTCCAAGTTACTCAATTTCTTTAAAGTGAGTTCGAAGGGTACTTCCGCCCCCGTTAAAACAACCGTGCGAAGTAAAGCGCCTGCAACGCCCATAGTCGCGCCAAAGCCTATGAAAACCGCTTCGTATAGCAAGCCCAAAAACGATGATACCGAGTGGGAAGAGTTTTGATCTGAGGCATAAGCCCCTTATCAAATGAGTTCCGGCGCTGTCCATTGGCATTGGATGGCGCCGATGATTGTTTCAGCGCCATAAACCCTCCGCCACACCTCCCTTGCCCCAACAGCACTCGCCAAAAGGCTGAGGCCATTCTCCAGATATATCGACGCCCTGACTGGCAACAGTCCCCTCCCCGGCGATATAAATATCAAAGGAAACCGGCCGCTATAGCCTATTCAATCAGCGTGTATTGTTAATTCCAAGTCGCTGCCGAAAATATATTTTTCATTTATTTATCAATAAAGTGTGAAGCACTTCTCTTTTTTTAATCATGTGCGGAAATATTCATGTCATCATGAAGAAATATCCTCGTAACAAAAGCCCTTTATTCTGCCGTTAACCTTAACATGCATAGGGGCTCTATCAGATGCCGGATCTACGCAAAGAAATAATAAATATCCTTGACGGCAAACTATTAACGCCGCATTTCCAACCTATCGTTTCCTTGGCTCAAAAGAAAATCATGGGCTACGAAGCGCTAATTCGCGGCCCATCCGATAGTCCGCTGCATAGTCCGTTTAATTTATTCACTACCGCCGAACGATTTGATTTAAGCACGAGACTGGAATTCCTCTGCCGGGAGATAACCATACAACGCTACGCCGATCTGGACATCAAAGAAAAACTGTTTATTAACGCCAGCCCTTTGGTGCTGCTGCAACCGGAATTTAAAAAGGGCGAAACCCTCAGGCTGCTCGACCACTACGGCGTTAATCCCCGTTCCGTCATCATTGAATTAACCGAACACAAGCCGGGCGATAACTACGAGATCATGCGCGCCTCGGCCAAACACTACCGCGGCATGGGTTTTGAGATTGCCCTCGACGATTTGGGCGCCGGTTATTCAGGGTTAAGGCTCTGGGCGGAATTGCTGCCGGAATACGTAAAAATTGATAAACACTTTATCCACGACCTCCATAACGACCCGGTCAAACTTAATTTTGTTCGCTCGATTCAAAGCATGGCGGCCTCTCTCAATTGCAACGTCATCGCGGAAGGCATCGAAACGGAAGAAGAATTCAAGGCCATAGAAAAACTCGGCATTACGCATGCCCAAGGCTATTTTTTTGCCAGACCGACGATTATTCCCGCAGAGAAAATCGACAATTCAATATTTACTACCGAGCACACTAAGGATTACAAAACGGTTCCATTTAATAACGCCACAACGGCGATTGATATTATCAGGGACATCACGCCTATTTCGGCAAAAACCCTCATCAGCGACGTGATGAATCTGTTTCATCACAACGGCGAACTCACCATGCTGCCGTTGGTTGACGACAATATGGCGTCCGGCATTATTTTTCGCGACAAGTTCCTGACCAAACTGTTCTCCAGCCGATACGGCATCGACCTGCATGGAAAAAACCCGATAAAAACCTTTATCGAAAATACACCGTTATGTATCGATAAAAACATGCCGATCGATTTAGTCAGTAAGCAACTGACCTCGTTAATGACCAATGACCCGGCTTTTATCATTACTCATGACGGGGAGTATCTGGGCGTAGGCACCTTGCTGGATTTACTCGCCGAATTTACCCGCCAGCAAATCGATAACGCCAAACATGCCAACCCCCTGACGCTATTGCCGGGCAGCGTTCCGATCAATACCCGGATCAATCAATTACTGGCCAACAAAATACCGTTCAGTTTCGGCTACTTCGACCTTGATAACTTCAAGCCCTTTAATGATGTTTACAGCTACGATGCCGGCGATGACATTATCAAAGTCGTTGCCAACACGCTGACCAAGTATATTCCGGCAGAGAGCGGTGTGGTCGGACATATAGGCGGCGATGATTTTATAGTGATTTTCACCTGCAATGACTGGTTGGTGCGCTGCGAAAACATACTGGAGGCCTTTAAAAACAAAGTTCCCGCCTATTACAGCGACAACGATATAAAGTCCGGCGGCATTCATACTGAAAACAGGGCCGGAGAGAAATGCTTTTTCCCCTTGGTCAGCCTGTCCATCGGACTGGTAGACCCCGTATCAACCGGCCGGTGCCAGTCTCATGTCGATATAGCCGACTTGGCATCCGAGGCGAAAAAAATGGCAAAAAAAACCACCGGCAACAGTTTATTTATTAACCAGCGAATGAGTGCGAAAAGCCCGGAAAACTTTCAATCCGGAGTACATAAATCAACAGCCAAACTGCATGCCGTTAATTAAGCCTGGCTTTAAATTAACCCACTCTACAGAGGTTCAAAATGCTAGCTTCAAAGCCCTCATACTGCTTAGGTGCGCTCTCGTTCCCACGCGCTGCGTGGGAACGCATCAGGGACGCGCTGCGTCCTGTAACACCACAGCCGAACTGTGCGGCTGTTCTTGCCCACACGCGGCGCAGCGCGCCGATACTGCATTCCCACGCAGCGCGTGGGAATGAGGAACTAGCACTCAAACTGCATGCCGTTAATTAAGCATCACGTTAACTAAACCGCACCCTAAAGAGGTTCAAAATGCTTAAATATATCAGCTTCAAAGCCCGCATACTGCTCGGTTTTCTTGCCATCATCAGTTTGATGACAGTTATTTCTGCATCGAGTTTAATTAATTTATCCAACACAGAACGCGACCTGACCGAAATAAACAACAACCTGCTGCCCAATGCCCTGCTGATGGGACAGATGGCGCGAGACATCGTGCTGGTGCATCAATTCTTATCCGACGTTTCGGCCTCCCATTCTCCTGCGGGCTATGGCGATTCGGAAAAATCCGCCCAGGATTTTAAACAGGGATTGCTACAGTTCCGCGAGCATATCGTGGGCAATTCCGGAAAACTAAAGGACGTGGATATACTTGAGGCGAACTTCGACCTGTTTTATCAGGACGGCAAACGCATGGCCTTGGCTTATACCAACGAAGGCCCGGAAGCCGGCAATGCAGTCATGCAAGACTTCGATCACGAGTCGTACAAATTGTCCTCGCAAATGATCAAGCTCAGGAATACCGAGGTCAACGCCGCCAAGTATCATGTCAATAACATTACCGAAACCACGCATCAAGTATCGGCGGTGTTGTGGACCCTGTCTCTGGCAATCATCACCCTGGCGCTGGGCATTGCTTTGTTTTTAACCCGCCATCTCAGCAAGCAAATCGGCATCGATCCCTTGTATGCCAAAGGCATCGCCAAAGAAATTGCCAAAGGTGATTTGTCCCGATCCATCCAACTGGAAGCGGACGACAAGGACAGCCTGTTACATGCCATCAAAAACATGCAACAAAAATTGCTCGCCAGCAGAACGGCGGAACATAAGGCGGCTGAAGAAATCCTGCGTATCAAAATAGCGCTGGACAACACCAGCATCGGCATCATGATCGCGGACAATGAACGCAACATCATTTACGCCAACAAATCGGTAGTTAACGCGCTCGGTAAAATAGAGGCGGAGATCCGCAAGCAAATCCCCTCTTTCTCAGCTGACACCCTGATCGGTAACAACATGGATGTTTTTTACCAAAATCCGGCGCAGCAGGCGAAATTACTAGCCTCCTTAACCGGCCCCCACAGCGACGACATCGAACTGGGCGGTCGCATCATAATGGTCGTTGCCAACCCGGTCATCAGTCAGCAAGACGTACGCATCGGCACAGTCACCGAATGGCATGACCGCACAGCCGAGGTCGCCGTTGAAAAAGAAGTATCCGCCATCGTGGTTGCCGCCAGCATGGGTGATTTCAGCAAGCGTTTTGAATTGCATGACAAAGTAGGCTTTCTGCGCGAATTGGGCGAAGGTCTCAACCAAATGCTGTACAGCAGCGAAACCGGTCTCAATGAGGTGACGCGCGTACTCGGCGCTCTATCCTGTGGCGACCTGACGAAAACTATCACCAATGACTATCAAGGCACTTTCGGGCAACTTAAGGACAACACCAATGCCACGGTAGAAAAACTCAAAAGCATTATTCATCAAATCAAGGATGCTACCGATTGCATCAACACCGGGGCCAAAGAAATTGCTTCCGGCAACAGTGACCTGTCGCACCGCACCGAAGAACAAGCCACCAGTCTGGAACAAACAGCCGCCAGTATGGAAGAACTCACCTCCAGCGTGCAACATAACACCGAAAACGCCAAACAAACCAACCTGCTTGCCATCGGCGCGGCCGAAATAGCCGATCAAGGCGGTGCGGTGGTCGGTCAGGTCGTCGCCACCATGAACGATATAAAGGATTCTTCGCTGAAGATTGAAGAAATCATCTCGGTAATAGACGACATCGCCTTCCAGACCAACATTCTCGCTATCAACGCCGCCATAGAAGCCGCCCGCGCAGGCACGCACGGACAAGGTTTTGCCGTCGTAGCCGGTGAAGTGCGCAACCTTGCACAACGCGCCGCCGCATCCGCCGGGGAAATCAAAATCCTGATTGAAGACGCGGTAAAAAAGATCGATGACGGCAGCGGACTGGCCGCCCAGGCCGGTAAGACCATGGACGAAGTTCTCAACTCCATTCGTGGCGTCACCGGCATGATGTCGGAAATAACCGCCGCCTCGGTTGAACAAAGCGCCGGTATCGAACAGGTCAATCAAGCCATCAACCAAATGGATTATGTGACCCAACAGAATGCCGCCTTGGTGGACCAAGCCGCCGCCGCGGCTGAATCGCTGGAAGAGCAAGCGCAAAATCTAGCCATCACAGTAAGCGGTTTTAAAATCGATAATAATCCGGCCGGCCGCAACGCTTTTTATGCTGTTGACGCCCCCGTTATAACATTGCCGGAAATTCATCCGTCGCACCCTCATCGGGAACATAAAGAACATGTTATCTGGAACACCATAAGATCTACCGGTAGTAATGCCCTCCACAATCTTGAAAACGCAGCAGCGGCCCAATCGAAGCCTCAACTGCTGGCTTTTGCTAATGTCGATTGGGAGGAATTTTAATCATGAAAACGGCTTATGCTGCCCAGGCTATCGATGACAACCCGAGTCCTCGCGAGAAAATTATGAGCAAAAAACTGAAAAAGAAACTATCAAGCGCAAGGCAGGATCAATATGCCTTAATTAAAAAACAAATCAACGCAATGGGAGCATTGCATAAGAACGAGGGCAAGCAACATATTTTCAGTACCCAACTGACTCAACTGATCAATACGATTCCTGACGCTATCCTGTTCAAGAATAGAGAAGGACGCAAATTGATCACTCATCAGCTGACCCAAAGTCTCTTTAAACAACTCGACCTTGATTGGTACGGCAAGGCGGATATAACGCCTTCCTTAGCACCCAAAAAGATACGAACCGATTCCAGGATGTCGCTGAAAGCCGAGCTACGCCTTGCGTTAGAAAAACGCCAGCTCATGCTTTACTACCAAACGCAGGTAAACAGCACGCGCCAAGTGCTCGGTGTAGAAGCCCTGCTGCGCTGGGAGCACCCGCAATACGGGCTGATTGCCTCGGATCAATTCATCCCCATCGCGGAACAATCAGACCTGATCCTGCTCATCGATACCTGGGTGCTGCAAACCGCCTGCGCACAACTCAAACAATGGCTGAGAGACCCGCTTAAACGGGATTTACTGCTTTCCGTCAACATCAGCCCTCGTCAATTTTGCCAGCCCAAATTCGTTGAACAACTGCGCCGGATACTGGAGGAAACCGGTATCGACGCGACACGACTTAGACTGGAACTGACCGAAAGCCTGATGTTGCACGACATCGACAACACCATCAAAAAAATAAAGGCGCTGAACCTGCTGGGCGTCCGGTTTTCAATGGATAACTTCGGTACCGGTTATTCGTCATTAAGTCATCTTAAGAAATTACCTCTCGACCAGTTAAAGATCGATCAATTTCTGATGCGCGACATCGCCATCGACGGTTTAGATGCGATCATCGTAAAAACCATCATAGACATGACCCATAAACTGGGGATCGACGTGATTGCCGAAGGCGTGGAATCCGAACAACAATTTGCCTGCCTAAAACAGCTGGGTTGCTCCTCCTATCAAGGCCACCTGTTTGGCAAGCCGATGCCGTTAAATGAGTTTGAAAAAATGATTAGCTAAGCGTAACCCAACATTTGTCGCTTCGATGTGTCGGGTTACGCTACGCTAACCCGACCTTGTATGATCAAAATTAATGAAATATTGCTAAAAAGATCAAGTAAGCTGTAACCGTTTATTGGGAGGCCGTCACGCCCTGAGGACGGGTTGTTAACCCGATCCTGCTCCGTAGATTGGCCCCCGCCCTATTCACCCATACCGTGGAGTATCCAAGGCTTAGAGCCTGCATACACAAGGAAGGTAGGTGCATGTGCAGGGTCGG
>Ga0207976_100098_pt1 | contig 86278 bp, 84 predicted proteins | sample LakWasMe94_HOW11_2_FD_183916 | JGI IMG/M metagenome (GOLD analysis project Ga0207976, IMG submission 183916) | Freshwater sediment methanotrophic microbial communities from Lake Washington under simulated oxygen tension - Sediment Metagenome... | ecosystem: Environmental > Aquatic > Freshwater >...
TCGCCGCGCGACTCGAACACCATCCGCACAGCACGTTCCCGAACCTCGGGCGAAAACTTCGTTGATTTCTTCATCGTGGCTCCATCTTCTCAAAGAAGGGAGCCTCCTCAAAACCCGGGGCGATTCAATGTGCAACAACAATCCAAAAATGTACAATAAACGAACTTGCGTTGCACTAGGTGATACATGATTAGAAATTTTCCAGTAAGATATCAAAAAATTTCGAAGGCACTTCATACCCAGCTACTAGTTAGTGCGGTTTAGTTGTGCTTCACATAAAGGTGTGCGGATCTCCCCCCAATCACCAACAGAGTCGTCCGAGGTTTTAAACCTTGTAGTTTGGACACCTATTGAGGACAGCAACAGTGACCAAGATATTGATCGTTGACGACCATCCGGAGATTCGCCGGCTCCTAAGTATCACATTCGGGAAAGGTTTCGAGTTGCTCGAAGCGGAAGATGGCCCTACGGCCCTCGCCTTGGCACAGAACCACCAACCCGACATCGTCATTCTAGACATCATGATGCCGGGTGATCTGGATGGACTTCAGGTTCTAGACAAGATCAAAGCCGACTCAAACCTCACTCAAACGCGAGTCATTATGGTGACCGCCCGAGGCCAGGTCAGCGACTACGAAGAAGGCATGCGCTGCGGTGCCGATGATTATTTCATCAAACCCTTCAGTCCGCTGAAATTGGTGAATCGCATCAAAGAACTTACTCAATGAGCCATTGCCATGGAAAGCCTTGCTTCCAAAATCAGTTCAGTACAGTCAAATTGCGACTTTGATGGCGGGGGAGATATTTCACTCCCCTCACCCGACCTGCATCTGCAGCTATGTCAATACGCAAATGACCTACGCTATCTGCTCAACTCTCACGAGCACCTCAATGGTCGGCTGAGCGCCCTGTATCGCCTTTACGCCCAGCTCGACGACACCCACGATGCATTCGAACGCCTCTTCGGAGATGACCGCGATATTCACATCATTACGGACATCGATGGGCACATCATGCTCAGCAATCCGGCAGCGAAAGCCATTGCCCCCCGAACCAATCTCTCCGGCTCACCGCTAAAAAACTGGATTCACGAAAGCGACAAAAGCAGGTTCGATGCGTTGCACAATTCGGTTGTCGAACAAGCAGTTCGTTGCACCGGCGACGAAAAAATCGTACTTCGGTGCCTGGCACGAGAAACAAAGCCAGTGCTTGTTTCGATGCACGTATTTGGCATCGCAGCTCATGATGCGTTCAACGCCCTGCATTGGGTGATGCGGAATCCGATCGAACATAAAAGTCACGTCGCCGAGAAAACCAATCCCTTACCCTCCCCGTCGCCAGCAAACAGCCAAACACATTCGGCAGAAGATAGCCTCTTCAATCAACTTGGCGAAGATCCGGTTACCGGATTCGCTGGACGCCCAGCCTTCGAGGAGAAGGTCACGCAAGTATTAGCCCAGGCCCAAAAACTGGGTAGCACTTTTAGCGTGATGACCATAGCCATATTGAACCTGGAAATAATCACTCAAAAATTTGGTATCCCAGGCAAAACACTCGTCTTACAACGAACGGCCGAACAGCTTCGTTACATTCTGAGAGATACGGATGCCATAGCCAGAATTGCCGACGATCAGTTCGCTATTTTGTTGAGAGGGGTGTCAGGAGACTGGAATATCTCTCGCCTTTGCAAAAAGGTTTTGCTGGCCCTAACCCAACAGATAGTGATCCAGGGTAAAGAGGTTTATGTCGAAGGGCGAGTGGGCTGCAGTGAATTTCCTCGTCATGGCACAACCGAACCACTGCTAATCAAAAACTCAGAAATAGCCCTTGAGCGTGCGATTTCAACTCAAGGCATTGAATACGAAATATTCGAAAGACTGAATCTCGATGAGTATCGATGACGACACCTTCAGAATCAGTATCTTTAGAAAATCACAGGTTACCCGAAAAAGAACATGACCTTACTCGCCGATCACCTGCTTGTAGACCTTTCGGACTTAAACAGCACCATGGACGAGCTGATTGAGAATGCGGGTGTATTCCGAACCATACTGGACAATGCTCCTGTTGGCGTCCTCGCTTTTGATCAGAATCGTTTTGTCAAATGGTTCAATCCTGCCCTGCTACTCATTACGGGAATCCCAAAAGCATCGTTCAACGGCCTCGATGAGATCCAGTTTCTATCGCTCTTGTCGTCCATATCGGATCAGCACGACTCGTCGCTGAAAACTCGGCCTACAGCACATAATTTAAAGGATTTTTTTCAGGGCGAAAATACGCTCGATTCTTTTTCGAAAAATGTAACGATTACGTTGGCAGGAAGAACCTCTCGGAGTATCAATCTTACTTGCCGAAAGACCAATTCCAGCGCATTACCGGTCATTTACTTCATTCGTGACGTCACCGAGGAGATTGATAGCGAACGATTGAAGAGCGATTTCTTGGCTATGGCGGCCCATGAATTGCGCGGCCCGATGTCCAGCATATTAGGGTTCTCCGAGATATTGTTGAACCAGTCCCCCTCAAAAGAAGAACAAAACGAGTACTTGGGCTTTATCCATGAGCAGACACTCTTATTGACCCAAATAATCAATGAACTGCTTGACCTGGCAAGGATTGAAGCAAAACGTGGCATGGATTTTCAGATGACGGATGTAGCCGTATTTGATCTGATATCTGAGACAGCAAAGACCTTTCAACCACCAAAAGGCCGGGAACCAGTTCGGATCAAAGGGGATGAGAGAAAACTGGTGATTCATGGAGACCACGCCAAGCTCACCCAGGCACTAAACAACATCATCTCGAATGCTTATAAATACTCGCCGAGCAATAGCTCTGTCGACATTGAAATACTTTCTGGAATCACAACAAACAATATTCAAAAAGTCGGCTTCCGGGTAACTGACCAAGGAATTGGCATGACCGCCGAGCAAACGAGAAGAATTTTCGAAAAGTTCTATCGGGCCAATCCTGCTTCCGAGACGCCTGGAACAGGGCTTGGAATGAGCATCGTGAAGGAAATAATCGATCTTCACAAAGGAGAAATCGAGATTGCCAGCAATCTCGGCTCCGGCACCTCCATGACTGTTTTGTTTCCAGCCAGAAAAACTCAGTCCCCACAAAAATAAACTGAAATGGCTACCGCCCCAACCCCAACTTCTCCGTTTGATCAGTTCGCCATTGGCGAACTCTGCCCACTCGGGATTGTCGTCTTCAACGACAAGGGATCAATTATTTTTGTAAACGACTTGTTTCAGGAACTTACAGGCCTCTCTTCAGATCAATTAATTGGCAAATGTGAACGAACGCTCAACCAAGCCTTTTCCCAAATAAGCGCACCTTCGACCAGCCACTCCTATTTTCCCTGTAATGATACAACTGGCTCGGTCATTACCTTCAAGGCAAAGCCATCAAATAAATCACTCATTGAAGGGTACTGTTCTTTTCGTGCCAGCGCAGATCCTTGTGGCTGCATATTTGCAATTCATACACCAGAAGTCCGTTACATCCGTCGAACGATGCGGTCAAAATCGACGTCGGAATCAGGTGTTACGCGCATCTTGTTTTTTGAGCATATCCCGGACTTTCAGAAGCTGGAGAATCTGAAGAAGGAATTCATCGTCAACGCAAGTCATGAGTTTCGTACGCCTTTGTCCTTGATCATCGGCTATGCCGAAATTCTCCAGTCCTACGAAGCAGACAAAGTTAGTAAGGACTGGATGTTGGCGAGCATTCTCAACAATAGTCGTTTGCTCTCCGAGCAAATCGACCAAATGCTTGATCTGGCTTCGATTGATGCCCGTATTCATTCCCACACTGTGCTCGACACAATCGACATATTGCAGGTACTGATTGGCCTATGCGCCGGCTTCCAGCATCCCAACGATGCTCGTCGGCCTACCCTGACAACCAAGCTGATCAATCATCAAATCAAGGGCAATACCCAGCTGCTCACAAAATGCTTTAGCGAATTACTCAGCAACGCTTTCCAATATTCGTTTGGTCAGGGCGCCATTCAGATAACTGTAGCGACTGACAACATGGGCTATTGCCATATCAGGATTGAAGACAACGGAATTGGCATGTCTGCTGAAGAGGCAAAACTATCGACCTCACGCTTCTGGCGAGCCAAAAAAGACGGTAGCAATCCAGGCATTGGGCTTGGGCTATCGATCGCCAAGGAAGTTATCAGCCTGCATGGGGGCGAACTCGATATCCAGAGCGCCCCCGGCAAGGGAACCTGCATCACCGTTCGACTTCCCCCACTACTATGAATCCGTTGATCGAAAACCTGTTCGACCATCTGGGGGATGGAGTCATCGTTATTGCCGAGGACCAAAGAGTCAAATTTTCCAATCGCGCAGCCCAGGATCTGATGAATGCGCTACCCGGCTCCAGACTCGACAATCAGATTATTGGCGCATCCTTGCACGAAGTTGCAGAGGGACGGCTTCGGCTTCCGATCGAATTGCCGGCAAACTTTGATTCATTAAATCGATCGGACAAACTGCGTACCTGGCTGATGCACAGCCCAGTGAAAAACGAATTTGTCATTATCGTTCGTGATTTCAGCCAACAAGAACAAGCCAGCAAGGCTCTGGGTAACTTGCGGCTACTCTTGAATAATGCATGTCGGGACAAACTGGACCATTTCCTGGTCACCATGCAGGCCATTCTGGCTGAAACCCGCACCGCCGGCTACGCCATGCCAGAACTAGAAACCTTGGCGGGCGAATCGGTGAAACATGGGAAAAGTTTGTTGGATGCTCTGCAACTTCTGTTCGACTGGGCCCATATAGAAAAAAATGCGGATGTGATTGGCACTGACCGTGTTCACCCGATTGAGTTACTTGAAATCGTTCTTGATGACCTGCGCCCATTGGCTCGAGAAAATCACATCGCACTTTCTGTCGATACAAAAAATTGCAGCTCAACCGTCTTGTACGGCAGTCGCGTATGGTTCATTCGATCCATCAGCGAGTTCGTTCGATTCGCAATCCTGAACAGTCGGGAATTCAGTCAGCTGGAAATCAGTCTTCAGAAGAACAAAAGTTCGTTCCAAATCGTTATACGCAACCCTGCGCTAAATATTCAGGCATCCCACCGAGGGTTATTGGCACAACACGGATACAGCACCGACGACACCGACTTTTCGACCTTAAGCCTGTTACTAAGCAAACTCATCGTCGAAGCTTACGGAGGATCTGCTGGTCTGATATTTGCAGCTGGTGCCGAACAACTATTTCTGCAATTCCCCTTGTCTGCAACCGGGGCGCGACTTCGCAACGCGACTCAGGAGCAGTGCGAACTACTGGCGCAAGACATTGCGAATCTAATGAAACGTGGCGCTCACCCTTCGTTCAATCCCAATTTTTAGAGGCAAAACATGATGAATGAAAAACTGCTCATCGTAGACGACAACGGCGATCTCCGACGCATGCTACGAATTTCGCTTGGCTACGGAAAATACAAGATGTACGAAGCGGCTACCGGCACCGAGGCAATGCAGATTGCCCGGGAGCAACGCCCGGACGTCATGCTACTCGACGTCATGATGCCGGGTGAGCTGGACGGCTTTCAGGTCTGCGAGATCATCAAGAATGATCCCGACCTCAAGGATATCTTTGTCGTGATCCTCACAGCCCTGTCCAGTGTAGGCGATCGTTCAGAGGGCAACCGCGTGAAGGCCGATTTCTACATGCCAAAACCGTTCAGCCCCTTGCAGCTCATCGAGGTAATCGAGACTCGTCACAAGGCGGCGCCACGCCCCGCAGGAGCCTGAAAATGACCACCGATAACGCGCAAAACGACTGGGCCGGATCGTCAAAAATTCGGGAACAAATCAAAGTCCTTGGCAACGTCCACCTGCTCGACATGGCGGAATATCAGGCCAAGGATTTGCTCGGGCAACTTGAGCAAATCACGCAAGACTTCCTGAGGGTCTACAAACTACTGGCCGCCCATCGCACGGCTCAAACCGAAGGGGTTATGCGACTGCTCCAGTATTTTCCGCTAAATGAATATGCCCAGATTGATCCCACCCGCGCCAACACCATAGGCCGGATGGCTGACCAAATTGCCAGAGCATGTGGCGCAGATGACAGCATGAGTACCCTGTTGCGTTATGCCGTTCCGATGTGCGATCCGGATCGTGCAGATATCGATAGCGATATTGAAAAATTGCTACGGATGACCCAGGAAATACTCCGCCACGTCAATGAAAACTACGATGGCACAGGCTTCCCGAATCAACTCAAGCAGGAAAAAATCCCCTTGAGCGCCCGCATTGCAACTGTCGTTCAAGGCTTCTATACCTATATTTCACCAAAGCCATTTGGCTTTGAACTGAGCCAAGAGGATGCGCTCGAGACAATGCGTAAAAACGAAGGTTTTCGCTATGACCCTGAAGTACTTAACGGGCTGGCACGGGTCATTCACATGAATGAGGCTGATCCCGCCCAGGAAATGGCAAGCACCTTCTAGCCAACCTATTTCTCTATTTTTTTTGCAACCCCATCGTCATGACTCGCTCGAAGCTCATCGACTTATTAGCCCAACGATTCCCGCAGTATTCCCGTCAGGATGTCGATGTCTCCGTAAAGGAAATCATCAATGGACTATCCGATGCCATGACAGCGGGACGGCGGATCGAAATACGCTCGTTCGGCAGCTTTGTTCTCAAGTACCGCAAAGAGAGAACAGGAAGAAACCCAAGGACAGGGGAACGGGTCGAGATTCCAGGAAAACGGGTTTTAAGCTTCAAGGCCTCGAAAGAAATCAGGCTACAACTAAATGACGACTGCGCCGAACACATTGAGCCAGCTTATCGGACAAACTCCGGCCCCTCTCACTCTCCCAACAGCGCCTTTACATCATAGTGATGAGCCTGTAGGCCAGCCGGAATCGGAAAAACGCGTGAGCGTTGCGGAAATTTCAGTAGCGGCATGTTCTTCTGCATTGCATGCCATTCAGTCCATGTTGCTGCATCGGCATTGACTCAGCGTGTTGCGAGCAAATCAAAAAGCCGCTGATTCCAATGCTCAGTAAATCCGTGAGCCCGCCTTGTGCGGGCTCATTTCTTTCTTTCATTGATCACCAAGCATCGCAATTCGCAAGGTTGTGAGACAGGGTACTTATCGGCGTCTGGCGGATTACAGGCTTAAATCAGCTGAGTCTTGCCAGCATCCCAAAGTCGGCTTTAGCCGAAGAATGGGAGTACATCGATATAGAACGGATTGTCGTCCAACCAAATCCGACTCCAACTAATTGAAGCCAACAACCAACTGCATACTCAATGGCATACTAGAATTACAAAAGCAATAAAACCCTGAAAACTCAAGGCCATTTTGTTAAAACGGCGGAGAGGGTGGCAACGAGAATCAAGAAAATGAGTACAAAGAACATGTGCCGTGCCCTGATGAATGGATGGATGAACCGCTGAGCTGCCAGATTTCAGGCTAGGCAGCCCCGAGTCCTCGCTCTTCAAAGGTTTTGCCATCCCGAATGTGATAGATGCGCTTGAAGGTGGGAATGATTTTTTCGTCGTGGGTAACCACGATGATGGCGGTTCGAAACTGTTGGGCCATGTCGTTGAGAATACGCACGACGCTGAGCGCCCGTTCGCTATCCAGTGGTGCCGTGGGTTCATCCGCCAGAATCACTGGCGGTTGATTGGCCAAGGCGCGAGCAATCGCCACGCGTTGCTGCTCGCCACCGGAGAGCTGTGATGGATTCGCCTTGGCGCGGTGACCGACATCGAGCGCATCCAGCAGTTCATTCGCCCGCTTGCGCGCTTCCCCATTCGGCTTGCCGGCGAGCATAGGCAACAAGGCCACGTTGTCGGTGACGTCCAGAAAGGGAATCAGGTACGGCGCCTGAAAAACAAAGCCTATCCGGTCGCGGCGCAAAGCTCTGAGGTCCGGGATTTTCCAGCCATCCTCGAATATCACCTCGTCGCCCAGCGTCATCCGACCGGCTGAGGGTTCGATGACGGCACCCAGGCATTTCAGCAGGGTACTTTTGCCCGAACCCGACGGGCCAATTAGGCCGACCACCTCGCCTGGTGCAACGGTCATATTGACCTCTTTCAGAGCGTCGACTGCAGCATCGCCTTCGCCATAGCGTTTGCGCAGACCCTCGATGTGGATACCAAAACCTTTCACATTAGCCTCCGATGGCCGTAGCCGGGTCGACACGCAAAGCGACACGGATGGCGAGCGTGCTGGCCAGAGCGCAGATGAGCATCACTGCGATGAATCCCCGTACCGCATCGCCGGGTTCAAGCAGGACAAATTTCGGAAAAAACGGAGCCCAGAGGGTAGCGACGGTCTTGCCGACCATGAAGCCAATAAGGCCCAGCCCCATGGCTTGCTGAAGAATCATCCCGGCAATCGTCCGGTTGCGGGTGCCGATGAGTTTCAGAACGGCTATCTCCCGTATCTTGCCCAGCGTCATGGTGTAGATGATGAAAGCAACGATGGCGGCGCTGACGATGGCCAGGATGACCAGGAACATGCCAATTTGTTTGGCCGAGGTGGCAATCAGCTTGGAGACCAAAATCTCCTCCATCTGGGCACGGGTAAAAGCTTGCAGATGCTTCCAGCGGCGAATCTCGCTCGCCAACTGTTCCGGCTCAGCACCAGGTGCAATCTGAACCAGTACCGCATTGACGTTGTGATTGGCGTTCTGTGAAGCCAGGATGGCATCAAGCAATCCAGGTACGCCGGGTCGGTTCAGGCTGGGATTGGCCGTGGTGCGGGCCCGCTCGTTGAGAATGGCGTCGTTGTCCTTGAGGAACTGAGCTTCCTGAGCATCCTTGAGCGGAATGAAGACCATCGGGTCGCCGCCTGACGAGACCATCCGCCGGGTCAGGCCAACCACGCGATAGTCGTGGCGGCGGATACGTATCGTGTCGCCCAATTGAAACCCGGTCTTCACATCGGCTACTGCTTCGTAATGGCTGCGGGTAATCTGCCGGCCGGCGACCAGGTAACCGGGCTCGCCGGGTTGCCCCGGTTCGAAGCCGACCACCATGGCCCGGACATCGGTATTGCCGAGGCGGACCTGCATTGTCAAATAGGTGACATTGGCCGCGCGGGAAATCCCTGGCAACGCCAGCAAGGCCCGATAAACGTCGTCGCGCAGACTCGATGATTCGGCGTAAGGCCCTTGGGTCTCCTGTTGCACCACCCAAATGTCGGCACCACTGTTGTTGAGCAGCGCCTTGGCGTCGTCGACCATGCCGCGATAAATGCCGGCCATGCTCAACGTCACGCCAATCAACAAACCCAGGCCGATACCGGTCAGGACGAACTTTGAGCAGGAATGCAGGATGTCCCGCCCGGCCAGGCTAATCACTTGGGTTTCCCCACGAGTTGGCTGACGACCTTGATGCGGGCGCCCTCGTTGAGGTCGCGCTCGCTATGAATGACCACCTCGTCGCCAGCTACCAGGCCATCGAGAATCTGTACGTTGCCATCAAGACTGTTGCTGCCCAGCTTCACCGGTGTCAGGCTGGGCTTGCCGTCCTTCAGCTTCCAGACGCCGCTACCTTGGGGCATCTGTTTGATGGCGGCGTTCGGGAGCAGCAACCCGGATTGAGCTGCACCGTTCTTCACCGTCACTTCGGTCATTTCGCCAACGCTCAGTCCCTCGGGGATACGCTCGAACGCGATTTGAGCGATACGCTCCTCCGTGACGCTGTCACTCACCGGCTCAATGCGCGCCACCTTGCCGGGGAGGGGCGTCGAGACGTTGCTACGCAAGACAATATCCGCCGGTTGCCCGACCGCCAGCCCCCGCGAGCGACCCTGGTCCAGCCGTGCCTTGACCCAAAGGCTGTCGGGCTCAACTAGGCGCAGGACCGCCTGGCCGGCAATCACTGTCGAGCCGGGTTCCGCATCGCGGCTAGTCACTAGGCCATCCCGTGGGGCCAGCAGAAGCAGGTTGCCGCGTTGCTGGCGGATACCGTCCTGGTCAGCCTTCAGCCGTAGTTGCTCCTGGCGGGCACCCTGCAAGTTGGCTTCGCTGGCCTCAAGCGCCGCCTGAGCCGAGTCGAGTTCCTGCTGCTTGCCTTCCACAGCGCTGGAGCTTACGAAATTCTTTCCTCCCAGGTCACGGTAGCGTTTGGCATTAAGCTCTGCGAGTTGGCGCCTGGCCAAGGCATCCTTGCGTTGCGCTTCGGCGGCGGTGACGGCACTGGCAGCCCGGGCATAAGCGGCTTCTGTCGAACGAAGGCGTTCATCCAGGTCCACGGGGTCAATTTCCGCCAACAACTGACCAGCCTTGACCGTTTCGCCCACATCCGCATGCACAGCTTTGACGCGCCCCGCAGCCGTTGGGCCGATGAGATAGCTACGGCGGGCTTCGACCGTGCCGATACCAAATATAGCTGGTGACAGCGAGCCCGACTCCACACGGAGTGTGGTGACCTGGATAGGAGATAGCGGGCCGGAGCGGGCGACAGCTACACCAAATCCGACGACGAGCATGGCGGCAAAAAACCAGAGTCCAAGCTTACGGCTAATGAACTGGCTGGGTTTCATGATTGGGCTCCCAGGCCGGCAAGGTAGATGTGTAGAACGCCAAGTACCGGCTCTTCGGTATCTGATGAACCGCCACCGAGCATGGACTGCATCACCAGCCCCTGGATGGCGCCGAGAAATAGCGCAGCGGCAGCCTGGACATCGACATCGTTTCTTATCAACTGGGCAACTTTGGCTTTGCCCAAGGTTTCAGCCACCACCTGCCGATAGCGCCGCATGATTTGTTGCACGCGCAGCCGCACGGGTGAACTATCCGGCTGCTGGAGTTCGGCAAAGACCAGGCGAGGAACACCGGGAAAATCGCGAACTAATTTAACGTGTGCCAGGAACATTGCTTCCAGGCCGCTCAAGACATCAGGGGCAGATGCTTGTGCATCCCCAAGTTTGGCCATCAGCTGCATCTCTATCCATTCGATGACGGCCAGTCGCATCGCCTCTTTGGTCGAAAAGTGTCGGAACAGTGCGCCCTGCGTCACATTCATCGCCTTGGCAATGTCGGTCGTCGTGACGTCGGCGGGATTTCGCTCGGCAGCTAGCGCCACCACCGTGGCGATGATTTCTGCCTGACGGGACTCGGTTGATTGGCGAGCGTTAAAGGACATGGTCGCTTGTATGTAATAAGTCACTTATAAGTATAGTCAACACATTTCAGATTTGTCTAATATTCTTGTTGCCAATTGCAACTCTTTGTTACGGATGCTGATTTCTACGTCATAGAGGCTATAGATGAAGTGACCAGATAGACGAAGCCCCGACGCATCGGGATATAGGTGATGTCGTTCGCCCACATGTGATTGGGCCAGTCGATAGTCAGGTTGCGCATCAGGTAGGGGTAAATCGAGTGTGCAGCGTGCCGACGCCTGGAGTTCGGCTTGCGGTACAGCGCCTCAATGCCCATCAGCTTCGTCAGCCGACAAATGCGCTTGCGGCCGACGGGTGGCCTTCATTTCTGAGCAGATCGCGCAGCATCCGGCTGCCGACGAACGAATACTCCAGGTGCAATTCGTCGACCCGGCACATCAGCGCCAAATCCTCGGCCGAGGTCGATTTCGACGTGTAGTAGGCCGTCGAACGTTCCAATTCAAGAATCTGGCTTTGCCGAACCAGATCATGATTGCGGTCAATCATCTTTTTGCGCTCAGCATGCCCGACTTGGTGAGCGCTCTTTCTAAAAAATCGTTCTCCAGCGTCAGTTGATCAATCTTGGCCTGCATCGTCTGGATGTCCGGCCCGTTTTCCTTGGCTGGCCTGTCGCCGAACACGGCGGCCGAACGTTCCAGCAACAGGGTCTTCCAGTCAGTAATCTGATTCGGATGTACATCGTACGCTTGCGCCAGTTCCGCCAGCGCCTTTGGCCGAACACCTGCCTCTTCCAACCACTTGAAACAAAGCAGCCAATCTATTTGGCGACACCAGAACTCTCTGTCAGAATCCACCGCATTGATTTCATTGCCCATTTTCATGACCCGCTCTGAACTAATCATCGCACTGGCCGAACGTTTTCCCCAACTCACCGCAAAAGACGTCGATGTTGCGGTTAAGGAAATCCTCGACAAGATCAGTGAGACCTTGGTGGCTGGACATCGAGTAGAAATCCGTGGCTTTGGAAGCTTTAGCCTGAACTACCGCCCGCCTCGCCTCGGACGAAATCCGAAGACGGGGGCCCAAGTGGCTGTGCCAGCCAAATACACACCCCATTTCAAGGCTGGCAAGGAACTCCGCGAACGCGTGGATCAGTCGGCCATTCCTGTCCTCAGGAAAGCGGCTTAAGCAGCAACGGTTGGTTCAACCTGGTGCTGCAAACGCACCTCAAGGCGCTCTAAGCCGCTCCGGACGATGTCCTTGAGCACGCTTTCATCTTTCTCACGGGTCTCACTCTCGAGCGCCCATTGGCAGAACTGTGCCATCTGGATGGCACGATCCTGGGCAAGCTTGCCATCGTCGAGACCTGATTCGATGATGGGAATCAGGGCGGCGGCGGCACGTAGTCGGTTACGTTCCGGCGTGGCGGGTGGCGGTGCTTTTGTCATTGGGCAATTCTAAACAAAAAGGGGCAGATCCCGTTTGATCTGCCCCGTACCGGATGCTCGTGCAGCAGATATGCTTCCGGTCTTATTGCACCCCACCCTGTTCGCGCCGATTGATGGCACTGGACAAGCGGTCGGCCATGAACAGGATCTCGGTTTCCAGCGCAGCAAATGGCCTATTCGTGGATGGATACTCCTGCCCTGCTTGGCTAAAGAGAATCTGCCAGAGGATCTGACGCTCCTCCTCGCTCAGCCAGTTCGGCTGGTGCGCAAGAATGTCGTCCAATCGGGTGGCGAAGCGTAGGCGAGCTGATTCGATAATGGACTCACCCGGGCTTGCCCATTGCCCATCCGCCCAACGGAAGGCTTCGGCGATCGGTGCGTTGTACAGCAACGCGGCCAAGATCAGCAGATCACCGGAGACGCCCGGCACCTCCAGGGCGATACGTTCCGCGTGTTCGGCCATTTCCACGGCGTGACGTAATAAGCCTCCCCAACCATTGTGGTGCTCATGGCTTGAAGCGGGGACACAGACGTAGCGCTGGAAGCGTGCTGCGTTCCAGAACAGCGCATTGAAGAGCGCCTGCTTTGGCAAAGACAGCTGCTCCCAGAGTGCCTTGGCCCGCTCGATCAAGGGCGCGTTCTTCAACCACTCCGTGGGAATGGTGGCGAACAGATTGACCTCAGGGTCAGCCGAGGTCATCGGCACCAACCGAACCACGGGAAGGCTTCCATCGACCTCACTGAGTTCATCGGGCCAATAGACCCTGGCCAGCGCGCCTTTGCATATCTGTGGATCGTTGTAGCGACTCATCCAGGTCAGGGTGGCCAGGAAGGTATCGCCAACGACGGTGGCGACATTACAGGTGCGGAAGTCATCGTCAAGGTTGTGCTTGGCCTCGAGAACCCGAACGATGTCGGGCAGGAACTGACTGTAGCGATAGCTGACGCCAGGCTGTTGCAGGGTAATCACTTCAGCCATGGGACACCTCCGATTGCTGAGAAGGATGAACCGAACCGGTGGAATCGATCTGGCGCTCACCGTTCCCCATGGTGCTGGTCAGCAAACGTTCAAAGGCCGAGCCATCCCGACGGGTCAGGTTGGGCACATAACGGGAGTAGACCCGGAAAAGCATTTCCGTCGTGGTGTGCCCCAACTGCCGGGCAATCCACTCGGGGTTCTCCCCTGCCGCCAGCCACAAGGTGGCAGCGGTATGCCGACACTGGTAGGGACGACGCACCTTGAGGCCAAGATGGCGAAGCAAGGGCTTCCAGACCCGGTTGTTAACGTTCCGGTAATCGAGGGGCTGCCCTTCCCGATTGCAGAAGACGAACTCGGAAACCTTGCGGGTGCCCTTCTCCTGTTCCTTGAGGGCATCGAAGACCAGTTGTGACATTTGGATCTCACGCTGAGAGCCATCGGTCTTGGTATAGCCTTCTTCGCCATCAACTACCGTCTCCCTAACCAGGATCAGGCGACGCTCGAAGTCGACATACTTCCACTTCAGCCCGTGATCTCCCGACTGATGTAGAAACTTCCGAAGTGATAAACGGAAACCTACAGCAAGGTTCTGCACTTTCAAGGTTCAACGACAGCTAAGCTCAATATGCAGCCTTGATGAGCGAGATAGCGCAAAGGCTGCTTCGACCGAGAAGTTGGCGTACAACACTTGCCTCGACTGGCAGCAGCAATCAGAAACCCACCCTTGCTAGCCCAAGGCAACGAACGGCTGAATTAGATTGCGGCTTCAACTGGTGGATGCACGTTATTTAGTGAAGTCACGATGACATCAATATGAATTCATTAAATACCGATTGTTCCCAATGGGAACAATGATGGCATTAAGACTAATCTCGAAATAAATTCACGATGAAGTTACGCGGCACCACACTGATTGCTGCAACGGATCTGAGGCGTCTCGAAAATGCAACAGTCTGAAAAATCGCCAATTTATTTTTGCAGCATCAATAATGGCGTATCGAATACATAATAATTATTTTTTACGGTTTCGCGTCATATTAAAGCATGGCTAATATGATCTGAAGCCGTAAATTTGCTTTTTATTTCATTTTTCCATACCCGACCTAACCTCTATACAAAAATAAGCGTGATCAATATAATCGATTGAATGGCACTATCATTTATTGATAGCAAAAACGTAAATTTCGACTTTCTTTTCGAGATTTCTTAGGCGTCAATAATTTATGTAGAGATGTCGATGGATATTGAACTCCAGCGCCAGTTGTTCGAACGCTTCCCTCTCTTTTTTCGGCAACCAGGCTATCGCCTTGTCGATGCCCCGCCGATGGTCGACATGGAAATCGACGGACCCGACGATGAGATCGCGGGATTCACTGTTCGCTTGCCGCTGAGCTACGGGGACGGGCCTCCTTACCGCGTCAGTGATTCTTCTCAGATCGACGAATTCGGCATCCAGTGCGGGAACGGGTGGCTGAAAATTATTGAACGCGTGGCCAGAGGATTTGAAGACGAACTCGTGAAATTGATGGTTTCGGGAACAGACAGTAACGCCTGGCCAAGGGTAGCCCAGATCAACGAAAAACTAGGGACACTTCACTTTGCAGTAACGGCAAAGATCACCCCTTACCTCAGGGAGCTTATCGAAGCAGCCGTGGATGAAAGTGCCACCATCTGCCAGGACTGTGGCGCGGAGGGCACCCTATACAACCGCAAGGGGTGGATGATTTGCCTTTGCTTGGGATGCGTTGAAAAAAGGGAGCTCGCCATGTCGATTAATTACGATGTCCGGCGTTTCTTTTCCCGAGAACAGGAGATCGTCAGGGTACTGCGACAACGTGAGCCGGCGACCTGATGCGATTCACGTTCCAGCCGCGACACGTTTCGCTGCACCACTTTTATATCCGGTTTGATCACTGGACCGCCGAATGCAGACTCGGCCGAATCATCATTGTGTCACCACGAATCGGAAGCGGTTTTGCTTGCGTTCCCATTGCTGAGCGAAAAAAGCATAGAAAAATCATCCCAGCAAAGCGACTTCGCAAAACGCGGCCCGCAGGAAAGCGGTGGTACTAATGTCTGAAATCATCTGGATCCTGGGAGACAACCACGGCATCTTTGACTACGTCCTGAAGACCGTCCATGCCTCTGACGAGCGCCCGGCTGCTGTGATTTTTTTGGGCGACCTCGAATGCCCGATTCCATTTTCTGATTGTGTGGCCGACATCGAGGCAGCAGGCATTGAATGCTGGGTGATTCCGGGTAACCATGACACCGATACCGCCGAAAACTACCGCAACCTTTATGGAGATTCGTTCTTCCAGGAGCGCAACCTCCATGGGCGCATCGTTGAGATCGCCGGCCTCAGGGTTGCAGGTCTCGGCGGTATTTTCCGGGAAAAAATCTGGGATCCCGATAGCGACGAAATGCCGGCCATCCGAAATTGGCAAAAGCTAGTCGCCACTCAGAATGCCAAGCGTCCGAACAGGTTGCGGATTGAGCAGCCAACGGTCGAGCAGATCGCTACCGATGGAGTCCTTCGCAAACACGCCAGCGCCATTTTCCACGACGACTGGCTGCACCTCTATGGCCAACAGGCTGACATCCTGGTGACCCATGAAGCCCCGGATTGCCACCAATACGGCTACAAAGCGATCACCGCCCTGGCGCAATCGTTGAAGGTCAAATTTTCATTCCACGGCCATATGCACGAGGACCGGAAATACGACTCCGAACACCTGGGCTTTCAAGCCGTCAGTGTTGGTTTTTTGGGGGTTTCGGACCAATACGGAGGGGTGGTCAAGCTCGGGGAGCTAGGCACTTATGGCGGAGGTCGGCAGTGAATATTGAATTACAACGCCAGCTATTTTCCCGGTATCCAAAATTCTTCCGGAAGCCAGGCCAGCGGCTAGGTAAAACGAGCGACGGCGAAGAATATTGGTACGACGACGCCGGTCCGCTTGATTTCTGGGGAATCGAGTGCGGCGACGGCTGGTACGACATCATCGACAGGCTGGCAGCGGCGTGTGAAGCAGAGATCCAAAAGCTGGTCGATGCCGGCGTTGAGAACCATGCCTGGCCGCGGTCCGCTCAAATCAAGGAAAAATTCGGCGGGCTGAGGTTCTATGTCAACGGGCCGCTCGATGAAGCCGTTTGGGCGCAGATCCGCGAAGCTGCCGACGAAATAAGCCTCCGGGTTTGCGAAACTTGTGGGCAACCTGGAGAACTGCGTGGCAAGGGCTGGGTACACACCGCCTGCGACGCTTGCGAGGCGAGGCTCCAGGCCACTGGACGGCAATGGGATAGCGAGGCTTACGAAGCCAGGAAAAAGCAGCTGGACACCATTCTTAAAGGCAGGCGCGAGCAATGAGGATCTACTACGACACCGAGTTTACGAGCCTCGACGGAAACGTCAACTGGGAGCTGATTTCAGCTGGCTTCGTGAGCGAGGATGGCAGAGAGTGGTATGCAGAAATCACCGATTTTCCGCATGAAAACTGCTCCGAATTCGTGCAGGAGAACGCACTGCCGTTGCTTGGCCAAGGCGGCGTGGTCCCTGAACGCATGCCTGGTGATGAATTCGCCGAACGGCTCTGCGCCTGGCTTCGGCAGTTCGGCGAACCCATCGAGCTCATTTCTGATGCTGCCTGTGACTGGAATCTGGTGAATGGGTATTGCTACACGTATTTCCGGGAAATGCCGCACAAAATCGAGGGGCACATCTGGTATCCGAGCGAGCGCGAAATAACTAAAAAGCGCCTGGCCGAAGCAGAGCGTGAATTCTGGTATCAAAACCGCGGGATACAGCACCACGCCCTTATTGATGCCCGACGGCTTCGCCTGATTGCCCGGAAGCAGCTGGCGATGATGGGCTTGCTGAATACAAAATCGGAATCTGAAGCCGAGGAAGCAATGCAGGCTGAACGCGCTGAAATCCTGCGTCGCGGGGAGAAGTGGTGAAACCACTGTTGACGCATCTTGAGTTTGAAGCGCGCATACAGCAATTGCGCGAGGCCCACCCTTGGGTTGGCCAATCGATCATTCGCATTGCGCCTGGTCATCTCGCGGCCGTTGAAGCGCTGCTGGTTGATATCGAGGAAATTGCCTCAAAGACCTCGCTAAAAAAACACGTAAATTTTTTGCGGATCGAGCTCGATAGTGATCGAGCGTTACAATTTTTTTTCGATCTTTTCCTATCTTCGAACGCACGCAGTACGGCTGTCCAAGCTGCAATCTTACGAGCCAAATCGGCATCAGGAAGAGTCTGTCTGGGCTGCGGCGAGAAAATTAACTACGGCCGCATACTATGCGAATCGCATATAACGGTGTTCGCTGACGACATTCCACCTGCGCCACCGGAGGAGCTGCTGTCGGAAGTTGCCGAGTCACCGGAAATCGTTGAGCCCGAGCCGGAACCCGAACCGGAATCTGCGGAACCTGAAAAACTAACGGTGTCAGTATTTGATCCGGCTGCGATCGAAATTCTCGATAAATCACGAGCGGGGAAAGATGGTGAAAGCAAGGAACGGATCGCGAGCCTTGTTAAGCGACTCAAAACAACATCCGGCCGGAAATCGTTAGCCACGATTCCTGCGCGCTGGGCAGAATTGGTCCACGAGATTGCCAGCGACTTCCCGAATTTTGCGGAGTTCGCGGAATTCCTGAGACACCAGTTCGCACTGACAGCCCTCGCCGATGGCCGATTAAAACTGCCGCCGGTCCTGTTTTCCGGCCCGCCGGGGATCGGTAAGACCGAGATTGCAATGTCGCTTGCAGAACTCCTGAGCACCGGCAGCCTGGTCGTCGACATGGCCTCGGCGCAGTGCGGTGCTGACCTGAGCGGTAGCGATGCGTATTTCTCAAATTCCAGGGAAGGCCGACTTTTTGAAATCTTAGCATTTGGCGAAACCGCGAATCCAGTCATCGTCCTTGAGGAACTGGACAAGGTTAACCAGAACAATTCCTACCGCGCCGACGGAGGTCTTTATGGCTTGCTGGAGCCGAAGACAGCCAAGCATTTCCGGGATTTGTCAGTACGCGATCTGTCGCTCGATGCCAGCCATATCGTCTGGTTCGCTACTGCCAATGATCTGAATGCCATCCCAGCACCGATCCTTTCCCGATTTGTGATTTTCGAGATCCCTGCCCCCACTCGAGAGCAGGCTGAGGCAATCGCAAAAACGATGTATTGCGACATCCGCAATGCTTACGCCTGGGGAGGCGTATTTGCCGAAGAATTGTCAACGGATGTAGCCACTCGACTGGCGGAAGGAGCCCCCCGCGAAATCCGAACAATGCTCCAGCGCGGATTCGGAAAAGCTGCTCTTGAAGGCCGGACAGAGTTGGTTCCGGATGATATTCCGGCTCCGACGACCAGAAAGCAGCAATTAATAGGTTTCGTTGATGCGCGCTGAAGAACTCCTGGACGGCGCGGGGTGAAACGAGCCAAAAAACGGCTGCCTCACGTTTTCGCTGCGAAGCTACGGGAACATGGTCGATAAATCCTCGAGGGCATATTTCGAATGCTTGTAGATCGCCGAGTTGCCATCGACGACAGTTTCTTCGTCGGTCGAGAGGTGTGGATAGTTTCTTCTAGGATACATTGGCGTTTCCAATGGATACATTCTCCTCTCACGAGAAAACATCTTTGCAACGTGACCGGAGACGGTATTCGCGGTATCTGCAGGGAGAAATTTATAGTAAAAAACCGCTTCTCCCTGCGTTACAGGGAAGAATCGATAACCAATTCCGAAGCCTCAAATAACAAGAATCCTTGGCATTTTCTTCGAGCCAGCAGTATCCCTCCTCCTCGTACCCAGCTCCCTTTCGAACGAATGCATCAAAATGTTGCATCAGGCCGCATACTTGCATCCTGACGCTGCACACTGCAGTTGCGTTACTACGAGGTTGGGTTAAACCAGCAAAAATCAACCAAACAAAGCTGCCGCTGGCGACAGTTTTCGCCAATTTGGTCGCCTCCTGCGGCACTATGCAGCATTTTGTTCCCTGGTGCTGCAAGATGCTGATGGCGACGGGGCCAGCCAACGGAAATATGATTTTTTTTTGCAGCACTATGCAACTCGACGCAACAAAATAGTTTTTTGCAGCAACCTTCTGATACACCGCTTTGGCTCTATTCACAAGTTATCCAAAACCGCAAAACCCACTCTGATTGACAAATTACGGTTTCGGATCAGTTTAACCAACGTTAAATCTGATACGAAACCGTAAAAATGGCTTTCTTAGGTGTTTTGATACACCGATTTCCGCGAAAATCAAGTTGTTTGAAATTGTGTAGTCATGAAACCGACAGAAAAGTGCTGTCAGGATGACAAGATGTCGTGTATTGCTGCATGGTGCAGCGTTTTGTGACATTTGGCGTATTCAGGCAGCTTGCCTGCCAAGGGCAAACAAGCCCGCAGCGCAGCAGCTCGTCATGCGTTTGTGAAATCCCATCCGTGTCCTGCAACGGGACACACCAAACTCCCCTGTCCCGGTTATGTGATCGACCATATCGTCCCGCTGTGTGGCGGAGGAATGGATCACAAAATGAACATGCAGTGGCAAACTGTCGAGGACGCCAAGCGGAAAGACCGTGAGGAAAGGCAGATGTGCGCTCTCCGTCGGTAACACGGACGCTATTTGAAACAGCTCAGCATCAGAAGCAATGCACCGCTGGAATGGAGGGTGGACTTTCCGGACAGAAGGCGTATCGTGAATTTGAGTCTCAGCCAGTTGGAGCGGTCGGGATCACGAGCAACAACGAGTCTGGAGGCACAATGAGCGCAAATCCGCCGCAGCACGAGATGATTGCGTAGTACCCCAACGGCTAACGCCGAATGCCTCGATCAATTTTACGAGGCCAAAGATTGACGAAGCCCCCGCCTGAAATGCTGGGGCTTCTTGCTTTTGAATATCCGGATTCGCATTGCTCGGTCTTGTAGGATTTGTCCTGAGCAAAATATCCACCCCTTGTATTTCCAAGTCACATTTTGAGGATTCCCGATGTCAGAGATCACGCTCATTGAGGTCGAAACCGGCCCGAATCCGACCGCGGCGGTTATTTGGCTGCACGGCCTGGGGGCTGACGGGAGTGATTTTGAGCCGATTGTTGCCGAGCTGGGTTTGCCGGCCAATCCGGGAGTGCGTTTTATTTTTCCGAATGCGCCTCACCGTCCGGTCACCTGCAATGGTGGCTATGTCATGCGCGCCTGGTACGACATCATCTCTCTGGCGCCAGATAGCCGTGAAATCGATGAAGTTGGGCTGTTGGAATCACGAGAGATCGTACGGGCAATCATTGCCCGTGAGGATGCGCGTGGCATTCCTAGTCAGCGCATTTTTCTGGCGGGGTTTTCGCAGGGCGGTGCCGTCGCCTACCTCGCAGCGCTCACCCATCCGACCCCGCTAGCCGGCGTCATTGCACTATCGACGTACATTCCGAGCGCCCACCTCATTACGTCAGATCTATCGGAAGCCAAACAGATGATTCCCTTGTTTGTAGCGCACGGCACGGATGACGATGTGGTTTCGCTTGGCCTGGGCCAACAAGCACTCGCGTTGGTGCAGTCACTGGGTTTCAATCCGGAATGGCACACCTACGACATACCACATGCCGTCTGCGAGGCGGAGATTGCTGACATTGGTGTTTGGCTCAACGAGCGCTTAGCGTGATTGATTCCTACGACTAAATGCTTGGATTAGTCGATTGGGGTATTGCGCCAACAACGCTTACCTATTCCAAGTGTCTCTATTTCGGCCTTAGCGGACGTTGGCCTCCTAAAAGCGAATGGCCGGTTCTGATTACAGACCGGCCATTTGTGCTTTGAATCTATCGACGACGGCTTTCGGGGCGCCTTCTACAGCCGCTTTCGACCCTTTGCTGTCGTAGCTGACAGTTGAAAGCTGACGGTCAGAATCAGATACCGTGGTCTTTCCCTGTCAGTTGCTTCCATGCCCCTAAGGGAACTATTTGTACGAGTATACGTAGAGCGTCTCGCTCAACCGCTCAAAGTGTTTTGTTATCTCCCAACCCTTGCTTGAAATCTCGCCATCCTTACTTTGAATGGTCAGGCTAGAAAGTTGCCCTGGAGTGCCGTACTCGCGCCTATGCCCGCTGTATGTGAGTTCCTCTGTAACGCTGACAGACTCTCCTGGACGAATTTCAATTTCTGCAACGCAATACTGCCGGTCAAGCGTATATCTTTCTTGAGGAAGCTTTTGCCAAGAGATTTCGCTCCACCGGCTTAGCGGCGAAGAAGTAATTTCGAGAGGCGCCCAGTCAGCTATTGTGCAGGTGCTGCCCCGAGCCTCAATGGCCTTGGTTTTTTCCGCCGAGATGAGGAGTTTGATAGGTGCGTCACTACCGTTTGTAACTGCAAATCTAGTCATCCAGCTACATCCAGAGAGGACGAGCAAGGCTGCAAGCCCAAAGCACACCTCACAGACAAACATTCTTGGGCAATTGATTCTCATAAGTTATGAGGTGATGTTGAAAATTTCATTCATGTTTATATCGTGTCGCAAACCAAATGGAATATCAATCTCGCTCGAAGCGATTAACGAACGTCGGCTATGGAGCGATTTCGTGACAGACCGCTTCTGGCCGACTTCAGCCTGATCCAGTTACATCTCAAGCGCGAAGCCGCGCCAATGGATGCTTCTCAAAACTCCACTGACGGCCCGCGACCCAAAGGCGACGGTCAGAGCTGTGGGAAGCGGACCTTCAGCGTGCAAGTTCAGCCGGCAGCAAAAACCGCATCTTTTAGACGGTCGGCTTGCCCGAGATATTAGGCGTTACGAATTCCGGTTCGGAATATGTCGGCACGATTCAATTTCCACTTTGACAATGTTCGGGCAATTCTTCAACGGCTCGACAGAGATAAGGTAAGGGCACGCATAAAGGTCAAGATGCCGAAGAGAATGCAGGCATTCGATACCCGCAAGAGATGTGAGCTTTCGTGATGTCAAATACAGCCGTTCTAGAAGCGAGAGTCCCTTCAGCGGCAGCAAATCCACGAACGGAAAATTGATGATATTGAGATAATTGACAGCATGGCACTCCAGCAGCGCGTCCATGCCTGGCCGCCATTGGAGCTTCGCGATTCGAAGACGAGGGAACCAGTCGTGATGGAACTTCGTTTTACCCTGAGTTTGCAGACCCAGTACCTCAAGCCCATTTAGCGCCGCAAGGGGGCTGAGATCGCGAACGTCGTTTGAGTAAATTTCGACGGATCTTAGCTCTCGAAACGAGGCAAGAAATTCTAGGTCGCCGCCTCGAAAGCCAGCAGAATAGCTGAGACGGACGCCCGAAACGTCACCTTGGCTCAACCGTTCGGAGCACTCGCGGTTCCATGGGCCCTTTGCGAGCAGTATGGATCCTAGGCCGTGTTCGTCGGGCAATATCTCGAACGAGGACGAGTGGGACACGACTGTAACGCCTAACAGTTATTAAACGGACCCACTGGGTCCGTGTATGAATTGATATCCATCCGCCGATTATGCATATGTGATTCACTGATGTGCAACAGTTATCGTTCTCCTGCGTCCGTATACAACTCCAATAATATGGACACCGAGAAGATTGCTCGAATGTCCGCAATCGGGACAAATCATCTAGGTCCGCTTCTGGCCGACAGCACCTGTACAGGATGTTGCCCGAAAGCGGCCACACGAGGTGTGACCGCAGGGCGAGGCTAGATTTCCGTCTGCTCTGAAATCTCCAGAGCATCATCGACCTCAATGCCGAGGTATCTGACCGTGCTTTCAAGCTTGGAATGCCCAAGCAGGAGTTGGACTGCTCGCAGATTCTTCGTTCGCTTGTAGATCAGAGTTGCCTTTGTGCGTCGCATGGAATGCGTCCCATAGGCCGACGAGTCCAGACCAGCAGATTCGACCCAATGATGAACGATCCGCGCATATTGGCGCGTCGAGACATGGGGCGACTTCGCTACCCTGCTCGGAAATAGGAACTGATCTCCGCGCAGATGAGATTTTTCCAGCCAGGCTGAAACTGCCAGCCTTGTAGCTTCCGTCAGTTCGAACTGCACGGGCCGCTGCGTTTTTCTCTGAATCACCATGGCTCTGGGAAGCACCTGGTTTCAATGCGTGATGTCTCGAACGCGGAGGCTGACGAGATCACATCCCCGCAGTTTGCTGTCGATGGCCAAGTTGAACATGGCGAGGTCACGGACGGCATGTGCATTCTGGAGGTGGATGCGGATAGCCCAGATGTCCTTCGGCTTGAGGGGTGGCTTTTGCCCGACAAGTTTTCCCTTGTTCCAGGCTTCGCGCTTGTGGATGGTTTCCATCTTTGACTCCTTGGTTGTTGATCGGAGTCATATTGTTCGGCCTATGCGGGAATGGCCGGTGTTGGGTAGGATGTCGTACGCGGGCTGTCGGCCAGGAGCGGAAGTTGAGCGTAGACCAACGAAACGGCCGCTTTCTAAAAATGTGCAGCCATTCATTGGATTGACAGCCTCGCGTTGGGAGTGCCCACCTGACCACGCCCTCAGTGTCAGTCACTATGAATGATTATGGCCTTGACCGTATCTATCGGGCCGACATCGTGCCAATGCTCGCTCTTTTTCTCGGCAGGAGGAACCTCTTGGCAGCCATGATTGCACTCAACCACCCAGCGCCGCATCAGAAAATTTCGACAGAATCTGAAGCTAATCGCCCGGTGGTCACAGCCAACGGCTTCCGCAAGTAACTTGCAAGCACAATGGCTGCCATGTTGAGTGGCATCAAAATCTAGCATTCCAAACAATTGGCGGCTCCGAAGAACCGCCTGTTCCGAAGCATGAATTACTTCATGTCTCGCGGATGGTAGTGCTTGGTCTTATCCTGGGCGGCATTCTTCTTTGCCGGGGCAGCCGCCGGGGCATCCTGAGGAATCCCAGTCTTTTCCTGGACATGCGAGTGGGGCTTCGCGGCCGGGGCCGGCGCAGCTTTGTCAGCTTTGACTTCGGCTGCCGAAGCGGCCTTTTCTTCGGCGTATGCACTGGCCGAAAGCGCAGTAACGGCGGCCAGAATGGAAGCAGACAGCAGGGCTTGCAGTTTCATGGTCATACTCCTCAAAGGTTGAACAAGGTTGTCGTGTTTTGACGGTTCCAGTGTGCTCCTTTGAAACCGTCAGACAGGTGACGAATAGATTACTTATTTGTCAGGCTTCCGTTCCGGCAAGGCGTTCCAGGATAGGACAATCTGGCCGCTCATCACCGTTGCAGCAATGAACGAGGTGGGACAAAGCATTTTTCATCGACTGTAGCTCTTCCAGTTTTCGGTCCAGATAGTCCAAATGCTGCTTAGCAAGAGCCTTCACCTCGCGACTCGGGCGCATCCTGTCCTGCCAGAGGCCAACCAGACCTCGGATTTCCTCAATCGAGAATCCCAAGTCACGAGAACGCCGAATGAATTGCAGAGTACGAATGTCCTTGTCGCCGTACAAGCGATAACCAGCATCGGTTCGATTTGCTGGTGGCAATAGACCAACACTCTCGTAATGCCGAATCATCTTGGCCGATACGCCAGAGGCCTTGGCTGCTGCGCCGATATTCATTTCGCTCCCCCATCCATACTCATTCCGTTGCTGCACCACGCCAGCGGCGCAATAGCAACGCATTGGTGACCACACTCACACTGCTGAAGGCCATTGCCGCACCAGCAATAACAGGATTCAGCATACCAAGAGCCGCGAGAGGGATGCCCAGCACGTTGTAGGCAAAGGCCCAGAACAACCCCTGCTTGATTTTGCTGTAGGTGCGTCGCGAAACATCGAATGAGTCAGCGACCAGGCGTGGGTCACCTCGCATCAGGGTGATTCCCGCTGCCTCCATGGCCACATCTGTACCCGTCGACATACTGAGACCGACATCCGCAGCAACCAGGCTGGGCGCATCATTCAGACCATCACCAACCATCGCGACGACGTATCCCTGACTTCGAAGCTCCTGGACAATATTCGCCTTGTCTCCGGGTAGTAATTCGGCCCGTACCTCATCAATGCCAAGTTCCTTGGCAACGGCGTGGGCGCTCCCCTGATTGTCTCCGGTCAGCATCACCGTCTTGATACCAAGTTCACGAAGACGGGCGACGGCTAGATAGGAGGCTTGCTTGACGGTGTCGCCAAAGGCAAGAAGCCCGACCAATTGAGTGGAACTGTCCTTTTGGCACAGCAACCACGAAATTGTCTTGCCTTCGCTCTCGAGCCTAGAAGCAACAGCAGCTAGTTTGCCCGGGGCTACGCCAAGCTCCTGCATCAGACGGCTGCTTCCGAGAAGCATCAACTCGCCATCCAGCAGGGCTTGAATGCCGCGCCCGGGCAAGGCTTTGGCTTCGCTGACAACAGGCAGGGTGAGTCGGAGTTCTTGCACCTTTTCCATGACAGCATGGGCCAATGGGTGGTCGCTGGTTTGTTGCAACGCGCCGGCTATCTGCAATAGTGCCTCTTTGGAAATGCCCTCGACCGGTTCAAATGTCACCAGGGATGGCTTCCCTTCAGTAAGCGTACCGGTCTTGTCAAAGGCAACTGCCGTCACCGAATGCGCCAACTCAAGCGCCTCGGCATCTTTGATGAGGATTCCCTGGCCAGCGGCTACGCCCGTACCGGCCATGATGGCGGTCGGGGTCGCCAGGCCCAAGGCGCATGGGCAAGCAATAACAAGAACGGCCACTGCGTTGATTAGCGCCTCCTCCCAGTTCCCCGAATAGAGCATCCAGCCGGCGAAGGTGGCCACCGCAATCGCCAGGACGGCCGGCACAAAGACTGCACTGACCTGGTCAACAATTCGCTGTATCGGGGCTTTGGCCGCCTGTGCTGATTCGACCATGCGAATAATGCGAGCGAGCGTTGTCTCGGCACCGATTGCCGCCGTACGAACCCGGAGCAGCCCTTCTCCATTCACTGAACCACCAGTGACCTTGTCACCGACACGTTTTGACACCGGCAGGCTCTCGCCGGTGATAAGCGCCTCATCTGCATGGCTTTCCCCGCTGACCACTTCTCCATCCACGGCAATCCTCTCCCCGGGGCGGATAACCACAAGGTCGCCAATGGCCAATTGCTCGACCGGCATCGAAACTTCCTGGCCATTAACCAGGACACGGGCAATGCTAGGGCGAAGTGCATTCAGCGCTCGAATGGCATCAGCCGTCTGCCGTTTGGCACGCGCTTCCAGCCATTTGCCCAACAGGACAAGCGTGATAACTGCGGCAGAGGCCTCGAAGTAAAGATGGTGGCCATGCCCTCCGCCGTTCTGCATCAGTTGATACACCGATAGGCCATAGGCGGCACTGGTGCCAAGTGCTACTAGCAAATCCATGTTGCCAGCCCGGGCCTTGACTGCCTTCCAGCCGGCTCGATAGAAACGCCAGCCCAGCCAGAACTGAACGGGAGTCGCCAGCGCCATCTGCGCCCAGCCATCGAGCATCCATTCCACACCGAAGAGCTGGGCCAGCATGGGCGCTACCAAAGGCAGTGTCAGTAACGTGCTGACTGCAATCGGCCACCACTCGGGGAGTCGGCCAGGTGTGGCTTCTGGCTGTTGTGTAGCGACCGGATTGGCGATGTATCCGGCTTTGGCTACAGCTGCTGCCAACTGGGCAAAGGTCACCCCTGATAGTGTTTCTACGGTTGCCTTCTCCGTGGCGAGATTGACCGAGGCATTTAGCACCCCGGGAATCTTGAGTAATGCCTTCTCGACCCGACCAACACATGAGGCGCAACTCATGCCCTCAATTTGAAGCTCGACGGCGTGCGCAGCCACCTCGTATCCCGCGTTGCGAACAGCCGTGGCCAGCGTACTCACCTGCACTTCAGACGTGGTTTTCAATGATGCTTCTTCAGTTGCCAGATTGACGCTAACCTCCACCACACCAGCAAGTTGCCGGAGCGCTTTTTCGACCCGCGATACGCAGGAAGCACAACTCATCCCGCCAATGCCGAGCCTTAGCTCAAGGACGGAACCTGAATCCGATGAGAGGGACATTTGAATCTCCTATGGGTTGCCATGGACCCATGATGAAGATTCCAACAGTGGGAAGGTCAAGCACTTTGGTACAACATTTTTTGATGAAGTTTTTCCGCTTGACCTTGCCATTGTTGGAACGTCCAGAGTGGCGATACCGACGACACATCTCACCACCTATCAGGAGAAACACCATGATTGCATTTCAAGTGAACGACATGACCTGTGGCCATTGCGCCAGCGTCATCACCAAGGCCTTGAAAGACGCCGACAGCGCAGCCAAGGTCACAATCGACCTCGAGCATCACATGGTCTTGGTCATCCCGAGTGAGGCAACTATCGACGACATCAGAGACGCAATCATCGACGCGGGATATACACCACAACAGGCCAGTACCTAACTTCTGTTGCTCCGACTCACATGGCACTCTCGTCGGTTGTGCCTGTCTGTGGGACGCCCTCGGTTAGGTATTCCTCTGGTGGCCGGTCTTTCTCGGCCACCAGGCCGGGACCTGTTCCATATACTGCCGATACTTCTCCCCAAATTCGGCCAGGGCGCGTTTCTCTTCTTGATGGGCCAGGCGCACATAGGTCACGACAAGAATCGGGAATAACAAGACCGTAATGATGGTTGGCCACTGCAACAGGAAGCCAAACATCACCAGAATAAAGGCCACATACTGAGGATGCCTGATTCGGCTATAGGGACCGGTCGACGCAAGCACCCTTGTCTGCTGGGCCTTGTACAGGACTGGCCAGGCCTTCGAAAGCAGCCAGAACCCTCCCAGGATGAAGACATTCGACAGAATGTGAAATGGCCCGAAATGCGGATTCAGCTTCCAACCAAATAGCATCTCCGGCAGATGGCCAGCATCATGGGAAAGCCAGTTGATGCCGGGAAATTTCTCGGTCAGCCATCCGGAAAGCAGATAGATGGTCAACGGAAAGCCATACATCTCGGTGAATAAGGCCACCACAAATGCCGAGAAGAGCCCGAGTGTTCGCCAGTCTCGCTTGGTCTGCGGTTTGAAAAAGCTCGCAGCAAAGAAAATGAAGAACAGGGAGTTGATGACCACAAGAGACCACAGGCCATAGTCACTGGATTCGGCGTTCATTTGTCGTCCTCCCCAGATTCCTTGTGGTGCCCATGACCATGACCGTGATGCATGAATAGATGCATCAGCGGGCAAGCCAAAAGCAACAGGTATGGTAGAGCCCCCATCAGGTGCGCCTGATGCTCCGTGATGAGGTAGAACAGGGCAACAATGGCGAACACCCACCATGCCCAATTGGAGCGACGCGCATGGTGATGCTCCATGGCGTCAGGACGATTTTCAAGATTGCTCATGATGGCTCCTTGAGCACTAGCGAAGACGAACTGGGGGACGGCTACAGCAGGGCGATGGCTGGCTGGCCAAGTTTGCAAGTTCGTTGTGCTCTGAAAAATCCCAGAAATTACGAAGCAGGCGATGGATACCACCCTTGAGCGGCAAGCCGGCGTTGGTCAGCAATGCTTCTATCTGCTGCAAACCAACGAGCCGCAGGTCGTACTCCAGGTCTACGTATTTCTCGGTGGTCGAGGCCTGGATGACTCCTTGAAGGTGGTGAAGTCTTTCGACTGCATTCTCACGAATGCTCGCCGCAACCGTGCTGAATCTCAATCGGTGCTGTTTTGGCACTGCTTGATTGGCTTCAAGACGCCGAGGCGCGATGAAATATTCCGGTATCTCGACAAAGCGCTCCAGGCAATGCGCTGAGCAGAACTGATAGCTGAGCCCCTTGTATGTAAGCTGATGATTCGCCACAGAGGGTTCCAGCCGCCTTAGGCAGACAGGGTCGACAATCAAGTTGGCGTGAGACTTCATTTGGGCGACCTCTTCTTCATGTGGTTCATGCCCACCGGCAGCCTTGAAACCTTTTCCAGACAGTTCTAAGTCTGCGCCAATGAAACCGTCGACGACATGACCCAAAGATTACATTTCGGTCAGGCAATAAGGACTAGCTATACGGGGAACCCAAAACTTGAATTTCGACAATTGACCGTCACTAGCCCTGCTGGTACAACCAGCCATCCGTCATCAAGCACATGCTCATGAAACAACTGCTCCAGCCAACCGCCCAGGCCTACAAGGCAGACCCAGAATCGGTATACAACACCTGGTTCATCAGCAATGAGGAACGCCTCAAGGCCTTTCGGAGTATTCGGCGTGGTGTCGGGGCGGTGGTCGAAGACATCAAGCACGGACGCTTCCCCAATGACTTCAAGGGTTCCTCCCTGGAGTTCGTTCTCGGATGCATTGCCGAGCAGAAGCAGGTGTTCGAAGGCGCAGCCCATCCCTTCTACTGGAAACCTAAGCTCCGCATCCCTGACATCTACGAGAACGAAGCCAATAAACAAGGCTTCGGCGAATTCCTCTACGCCTGCCTAGATACGACCGACGTCCGGGCCTTGGAAAAAGAGGTGCTGAAGCTGGCTGCCCGGGGCATCAAAGGGCTCGGCCCGGCGGTCGGCAATATCCTCTACTTCCTGCACCCCACGCTGTTTCCGCCATTCAACACGGCCATGTTGAACGGCTTCAATGCCCTGTTCCAGACGAAGAAGAAGTTAGGTTCCTGGGAGAGCTATCTTGAGATGCGGGAGACCATCATCGAGGCCAATTCGTCTTTAGGAATTCTTTCGAAGGACCTGGGCGCATTCAGCGGCATGCTGTTTGAAATCGGGGTCGGCCGTCTGAACTGCAACGGGGCGAATACGCTGAATGTCGAACATGAAAAGGTCGAGCAGGTCAGACGAAAACGCCATAACCAGGTACAACAGGATTTGGCCGAGGAACGACTTCACACCAAGGTTCAGCATCAACTTTGCGAACTTGGGCGGGCGCTTGGCTATGACACCCTGGTCGCTCGCAATGACCGGAGCGCCGTTTATCAAGGCAGTCAGCTTGGTTACCGCTGCCTGGAAAGATTGCCGGACCTGGGCTTGCCGCCTGATGTCCATGCCACCGCTGAACTAATTGATGTCCTTTGGCTCTTCAAGGGGAGCGCCAAGATTGCCTGCGCGTTCGAAGTGGAGAAAAGCACCTCCATCTATTCCGGAATCCTGCGGCTGACAGATATGGCGCTCTCGCTACCAGGGAAAGAGGACCACCTCTACTTGGTGGCTCCAGCGACCCGCGAAAAGGAAATCATCGACCAACTCAAGCGCCCCATGTTCCTGCGCCCGGACGATTTCTCCATCGGGTACATCCTCTTTGAGGAACTGGACAAGCATTTCGAGTCCCTATGCAAGCTTGGTGACGACCACCTAATTCTCAATAAAGTGGCTTGCCGCTGTTAAGCCGCAAGAATCGTTGTTAGAGAAAGATTACTTTTTCAGGACAAGTCCTGTCAAAAACGTAATTTCTGGGTCACCCTCCTGTTGGTATTGCCCTCCTAAGATGACCACGTGGTTGGACGAAATGCGTCCGGCTCAATAAATCCAATGTCACAAGGAGAGAATCATGAAAACCAACATTTCAAAAATCAGCCTGATTGTTGCTATCGGCCTGTCTGTTGCCGGTACTACCTACGCTCACGAAGATTACTCCGAGGGTGGCACCCTCCATTGGCTAAGTCACGTTGCTGAATCCAAGTCCTCGCCGACTGCGAACCAATTAGCTCCTTATGGCTATGCGGCAACGAAGGGGGCCGACCGCGAAGTCACGCTTACGGGGGTCAGCAAGTATCTGAACGTGACTCGCCTGGAAACGATAAAGATTAACTTTGGTGGCAAGAGCGTGGTCTGGACCTTCGATACGCTGGGTACCGCGGCCTTCCCATTTTCTCAGGTCATTCCAGGAACGGATGGCATCACGGTTTACGTGGCAGAAAGCCCGGCCTCCCTGGGCGGTTGAGCAACCTGACAGAGGAATGACCCAGTTGTAATTTCCTGGTTGGCAAATTGTAAGGGGCATATCGGTAGCATCGGAACTGCTGTACCACTCATATTGAGGAGATGAAAATGTTGAAGAAAATGTTGATGGTTGCTGCTCTCACCATGGTTGGCGCTTCTGCTTATGCGGTCGACGCTGCGACGGTCGATAAGTCGATTGAATTGAAGGACGGTTCGACCGTCTACATCTTCAAAGACGGGAAAATGGGGATGGAAGACAAATTCGGTCGTGCAGTGCGCATGAAGCAAGATACCGTGATGGAAACCAAGGATGGTCAGAAAATCATGATGCACGGAGATGAAGTCATGCGTCTCGATAATCTATTGCATAAGGACCACCGCGGAGGCTAATTCCTATCGAATTTCACAGCGGCTCCTTCGGGAGCCGTTTCCATTTTGAAGTACCGGTTGAGAGCAGAGTTCGATTCGGTCGGCCACTGACAACCTTCCCAGGTTCGACACTTTGCATATTGGCTTGGCGCTAGCTTGAACAAGCTGGCAATAACTTCTAAGTCAAAAATGAGTGCTGAGTTTCCACGCCCTGATGGACAAAGTTTCCTCCAGTCGGATTCCAGCGAACGAATCAGCGACAAGTTGGCATCAAGCGGTTGCAGCGACAAGAAATTGGAAAGCCTCAGCACAGCCAGCATGAAGGAGTACAACAGCAATGCTGTAGCCCGTGCGGATAAACTTGCAGCCAATGCAAGCCTGTCAGAAATTTTATGGGTGAGGATTATCGCTGGAGGCCTTCGTCATTCAAGCTTGGCCCCGCGCAATCTCAACGAATTACCGACGACACTGACTGACGACAAGCTCATCGCGGCTGCGGCAATCATCGGAGACAGCACCAAGCCGAAGAAGGGGTAGAGCAACCCCGCTGCGATGGGGATACCCAGTGCGTTGTAGGCGAACGCGAACCAGAGGTTCTGTCGCATATTGCGCACCGTGGCCCGAGACAAAGCTTGTGCCCGGGCGATTCCGCGCAAATCGCCTTTGACCAGGGTCACTTGGGCGCTGTTCATGGCGACATCGGTTCCGGTTCCCATGGCCACGCCGACATCGGCACGCGCCAAGGCTGGGGCATCGTTGATGCCATCGCCTGCCATGGCGACAACCCGCCCTTCAGCCTGAAGTCGTTCGACGAGCGCCAACTTGTCCGCCGGCTTCACTTCACCATGCACCTCGTCGATGCCCAATCGCTGGCCAACTGCCTTGGCGGTGAGTTCCCCATCGCCCGTGGCCATGACGACGCGGATACCCGCTGCCTGGAGCGTTTTGAGTGCCTCTGGGGTGCTTGCCTTAATCGGGTCAGACACTGCCAACAAGCCTAACAACACACCATCGGCGGCCAGATACATCACACTAGCCCCGGTGCGCCTGATTTCTTCCGCTTTGCCGACTAGGGATTCTAGCTTGATGTTTTCCTGTGCCATGAGTGCCGAATTCCCCAAGGACAGCTGCCGGCCACCAACGAGTCCATGCACGCCGATGCCGCTTGAAGACTCGAAGTTTTCCGCTTTCTCAAGCGCCAAGCCTCTCTCTTTGGCGGCTCGAACAATGGCTTCGGCCAAAGGATGCTCACTACCTTGGTCGAGACTAGCGGCCAATCGCAGGACTTCATCCCCAGAGCCATTGTTGACGGGTATGACCTGCTCGAATGCAGGGTGTCCCTCGGTCAGGGTTCCAGTCTTGTCGACGATGATGGTGTCGATTTCCCTCAGGCGCTCGATGGCTGCTGCATCCCGGAAAAGGATGCCTTGGGTAGCGGCTTTGCCGGTAGCCACCATGATGGCCATAGGTGTGGCCAGCCCCAAGGCACAGGGACAGGGACAGGCAATGATGAGTACCGACACGGCGCTGATAAGCCCGAACAGCCAGCCGCGCTCGCCTCCGAAGATGCCCCAGCCGAAGAAACTCAATAGGGCGATTGTTACTACGGCGACCACAAAGCACCCGGCCACCACGTCGGCGAGGCGTTGCATCGGTGCCTTTGAACGCTGTGCCAGGGCGACCATCTGAATGATTTGCGCCAAAACGGTATGCGAACCAACGCTCTCCGAGCGGATAACCAAGCTTCCCGAACCGTTCAAGGTGGCGCCAATTACCTTGTCCTGAGGTGCCTTGCCGACCGGGATGGGCTCACCAGTGAGCATTGACTCGTCGACTGTGCTACGGCCCTCGACCACCACACCATCGACCGGGACTTTCTCCCCGGGACGCACGCGAAGGAGGTCCCCTACATGAACGTGGTTTAGCGGGACATCTTCCTCTACTCCATCAGCCTTGATGCGCCTAGCGGTCTTGGGGGCCAGCCCCAGCAAGGATTTGATGGCGGCTGAGGTTTGAGAACGCGCCCGAAGCTCCAGCATCTGCCCCAGGAGGGTCAGGGAGATGATGACTGCTGCCGCCTCGAAATAGACGCCGATACGCCCGTGCGCTTCAAAGGAAACAGGAAACGCTCCCGGAGCAACAGCCGCCACAAGGCTGTAAAGGAACGCCGCTCCGGTGCCGATACTGATGAGCGTCCACATGTTGGGACTGCGTGTGACGATAGACTGCCAGCCGCGAACAAAGAATGGGGCACCGGCCCAGAGAACAACTGGCACACTCAGCACGAGTTCGAGCCAGGTACGGTTCGCGGCAGACAGGCCTCCAAAATAATGGCCTGCCATGGCGAGCAGCGTCACTACGATGCTTAGTGGAAGGCTTCCCCAGAAACGTCGGCGGAAATCAAGGTATTCCGAGTTATCTTCACTGACCTCAAGGTCTGGGATAAGCGGCTCAAGAGCCATGCCGCATTTCGGGCAACTGCCAGGTCCGAACTGGCGGACCTCCGGATGCATCGGGCAGGTGTATTCCCGTTGCAGCTCTTCCTCGGACACTGCTTCTGGCATGGGCTTGGGGGCCAAGTAGTGCGCCGGGTCAGCCTCGAATTTTGCCTTGCACTTGGCGCTGCAAAACCGATGGGTGACGCCATCCAGAACGGTTTCATGGGGAGACTCGGGCTTGACCGTCATCCCGCATACAGGGTCAATGAACATGGTCGTCCTCCTTCACCTTGTTGCGTACTACACCGATTGAGGCTGGCCGCATTTGAGTGCAACCATCTTCCTCAAGGCAACCTCTTCTGCCACAAAAAGTTCCACGGCCACGGGGTCAAATTGACTGCCCGACATCCGCAAGATTTCGTCCTTTGCCACATCAAATGAGAGGCCTTTGCGATAAGAACGGTCAGAAGTGATGGCATCGAGGGTATCAATCACGGCAAATAACCTGGCCCCGAGCGGAATATCATCGCCCTTCAAACCTCTGGGGTAACCCGTACCGTCAAACCGCTCTTCGTGGCTACGAACAACTTCGGTCGCTAGCCCAAGACCCGGCAGCTGACTGACAATGGAGGAACCCAACTCGACATGGGTGCGCATGGTTTGCCACTCATCGTCTGTCAGCGAATCCGTCTTCAGAAGAATGTGTTCAGGAATGCCGATTTTGCCGATGTCGTGAAGCAACGCACCCCAGTAGATTTGGCGAAGCTGTTCAGCGTCGGTGATGATGCGCCGTGCCAGGACCAGCGTATGGCAGGCACTCCGCCGGGAGTGCAGTCCCGTTTCTAGTTCGCGCAAGTCCAGTGCTCGAACCAGGGCCTCAACGAAGCCGGAGTACAGCTCCGCCAGGTCGAGAGTTGGCTTCTGACCGATGCACCTGTCCAGCAGGCAGCCCTCGCAGCAGTGACAGTGGTCCTCTCGGAGGTACAACCTCTCCTTGTCGCTGGTACCGCAGTGGGTGCATGTCGGAGAGGCTGTACTTGAGTTCATGTTGTGCTCGTCAAGATTCCAGGTTCCTGGAAAGCCGCCACTGTTTGACCAGTGCGTAGATGGCGGGAATCACAGCCAGCGTCAGGACAGTCGAGGAAATCATTCCACCCACCATCGGCGCTGCAATCCGGCTCATGACCTCCGACCCGGTACCCGTTCCCCACATGATGGGCAGCAGGCCGGCCATGATGGCGACGACGGTCATCATCTTTGGCCGGACACGTTCCACCGCGCCTTCCATGATGGCTTCGTAGAGGTCGCCCACACTGGGCTCTTTCCCTTCAGCTCGGCGTTGTGCCTTAAGCGCTTCCCAGGCATGGTCGAGGTAAATCAGCATCACGACGCCCGTCTCGGCAGCCACACCCGCCAGAGCGATGAAGCCCACCGCGACGGCGACCGAGAGGTTGTAGCCCAGCAGCCACATCAGCCAGACCCCACCCACCAAGGCGAACGGTACGGACAGCATCACAATGATGGTCTCAGTCAGGCGCCTGAAGTTGAGGTAGAGCAGCAGGAAGATAAGGAGCAGCGTGACCGGTACGACAACTCTCATCTTCTCGATAGCGCGCTCCATGGACTCGAACTGACCACTCCAGGTCGCGTAGTAGCCCGGCGGGAACTTGACCTTCGCAGCGACCGCTTTTTTGGCATCGGCCACATAGCCGCCGATGTCACGTTCCCGGATGTCCACAAAGATGTAGGCAGAGAGCAGCGCATTCTCGGTCCGGATACCAGGCGTCCCCTTGGCCACCTCAACCTTGGCCAACTGCCCCAGCGGAATCATTGCACCGTCCATCGTCGGCACCAACACCTGCTGGGCAATCTGCTGCGGGTCAGAGCGGAGTTCCCGCGGGTAACGCACGGTCACCCCAAAACGCTCACGGCCCTCAACGGTCGTGGTCACCATCTCACCACCTAATGCTTGCCCGATGATGTCCTGGATGTCACCAACCGCCAGGCCGTATCGCGCCAACTGGGTGCGGTCCGGTTCGATATTCAGGTAAAAGCCCCCGGTAATCCGCTCGGCGAAGGCCGAGGTGGTGCCCGGCACTTCCTTTACGACGGTCTCGATTTCCCGGGCCAGGCGTTCCATCTCGGTAAGGTCCTTGCCAAAAACCTTGATGCCAATAGGCGTCCGGATGCCGGTGGAGAGCATGTCGATGCGAGCTTTTATAGGCATCGTCCAAGCGTTTGACACGCCCGGGAACTGGAGCGCCTTGTCCATCTCGGCAATGAGCTTGTCGGTCGTCAATCCTGGGCGCCATTCGGACTCTGGCTTGAGGTTGATAACGGTCTCGAACATCTCCGTCGGTGCCGGGTCAGTGGCAGTATTGGCGCGGCCGGCCTTGCCATAAACTGAGGCGACTTCCGGGAAGCTCTTGATGATTTTGTTCTGCGTTTGCAGTAGCTCGGCCGCCTTGGTAATCGACATCCCCGGTAGCGAGGCCGGCATGTAGAACAAGGTCCCTTCATTCAAGGTGGGCATGAACTCAGAGCCCAGCTTGCTGGCCGGATAGATGGAGACCACGAGTGCCACAATGGCGGCCACGATGGTGGTCTTTTTCCAGCGCATGACCCACGCAATGATGGGACGGTAGCCCCAAATGAGGAAGCGATTCACCGGGTTCTTGGCCTCGGGCATGATTTTGCCGCGAATGAACAGCATCATCAGGACCGGCACCAGCGTGACGGAGAGCAACGCTGCGCCGGCCATCGAGAAGGTCTTGGTGTAGGCCAGCGGTGAGAACAGCCGGCCTTCCTGGTCTTCCAGCGTAAAAACCGGCAGGAATGAAACAGTGATGATGAGGAGCGAGAAGAATAGTGCCGGACCGACCTCCTTGCAGGCGGCAATCATCGCCTCCGTCCGCTCGGCGTGCGTGTGGTTCTCCGGAAGGCGCTCGATATGCTTGTGGGCGTTCTCAATCATCACAATGGCCGCATCAATCATCGCGCCGATGGCGATGGCGATGCCGCCCAGGCTCATCAGGTTCGAGTTCATTCCCAGCAGGCGCATGGCGATGAAGGCCATCAGGACACCGACCGGCAGCATCAGGATGGCCACCAGTGCACTGCGCAGGTGAAGCAGGAAGACGACACAAACCAGAGCCACGATGACGCTTTCCTCGGCCAGCGTGTGCTTCAGGGTATCGATGGCCCGGTGAATCAGTTCGGAACGGTCATAGACCGACTCGATGGTCACGCCATCCGGGAGGCCGGCCGAAATTTCGCCGATTTTCTTCTTGAGGTTGTGAATGACCTCCAGCGCGTTCTGGCCATAGCGGGCCATGGCGATGCCCGAAACCACTTCGCCTTCACCATTGAGTTCGGTCAGGCCACGACGTTCGTCGGGCGCCAGTTCGACGCGGGCGATGTCGCGCACCAACACTGGCGTGCCTTTGTCGGCCTTGACGACAAGGTTCTCGATGTCGCCGATGCCGCGTAGATAACCCTTGCCGCGTACCATGTACTCGGTTTCGGCCATCTCGATAACGCGGCCACCGACGTCCCGGTTGGAGTCGCGAATGACCTGGGAGACCTTGGCAAGCGGAATACCGTAGGAACGAAGCTTCACTGGGTCGACTGTGACCTGATAGGTCTGAACAAAACCACCAATGGACGCCACTTCGGCGACACCATGGGCCTTGGTCAGTTGGTAGCGCACATACCAGTCTTGCAGGGTGCGCAGTTCGGCCAGCGTCTTGTCCTTGGCCAGGACGACGTATTGATAGACCCAGCCGACGCCCGTCGCATCCGGTCCAATCTGCGGCGTGACGCCTTTGGGCATGCGCCCGGCTGCAAAATTAAGGTATTCCAAAACCCGCGAGCGGGCCCAGTAGATGTCCGTGCCATCCTCGAAGATGATGTAGACGAAGGAGGCACCAAAGAACGAGAAACCGCGGACCACCTTGGATTTTGGCACCGACAACATCGAGGTGGTCAGCGGGTAGGTCACCTGGTCTTCAACGACCTGGGGGGCTTGTCCTGGGTACTCGGTGTAGACGATGACCTGGACGTCGGACAGGTCGGGAAGTGCATCAAGCGGCGTTCGCATGACCGCCACAACGCCGGCCACAATGATGAACAAGGTGGCTAGCAGGACCAGGAAGCGGTTGCGTCCCGACCAATCAATGATTTTGGCCAACATCGCTCTGTTCCTTAGTGACCGGCGTGCGGGTTGGCTTTATCAGCAGGCTGGCTAGCAGGCTTGACGGCGGTGATGACCCATTCGCCCTGGCCACGCTCGACAAACTCGAAGTCAATCGCAGCTCCAGGTTTCAACTGCTGCATGATGGCTTCGTTTGCGGCTTTGAACTCCATGGTCATCCCTGGCCACTTCAAACTGGGCACCGGGCCATGAGTAATGCTCACCGTACCAGCCTTGGCATCGACCTCTTCGACTTTGCCTTCAGCCTTGTTGCCAACCTTGGCAGCCGCCGCCTTATCTGTGGGAGCTGCTGCACCATGGCTGGAGTGGCCAAAGCCACCGACTGCTGCTTTCAGATTGCTCTCAGCGTCAATCAGGAAGTTGGCGGCAACGACCACCTGCTCGCCGTCACGGACACCCTCAATAACTTCTACCCGGTCGTCGCTGCGTGCGCCGAGCTTGACATCGCGGGGCTCGAATCGGCCTTCCTTGGCCTGAACTAGAACGATTTGGCGCGTGCCGCTGTCGATGACCGCCGAGTTGGGCACCGTCACCACCGCGCCCTTGGCTGCCGTCGGCAATTCGAGCTGGGCAAACATGCCCGGCTTCAGCAGGTTGTTCGTGTTCGGTAAATCGATGCGAACCTGGATGGTGCGGGTTTCAGCCTTCAGCGTCGGATAGACATAGCTGATAGTTCCTTCGAAAGTCTTGTCGGGATAGGCATTGATTTTGACCTTGGCCTTGGCACCGGACTTCACCAAACCGATGTCCTGTTCGAAGACGTCGGCTACTGCCCAGACCGAGGATAGGTCTGCGACTTGATAAAGAGCATCGCCCGGCATGAAACGCATGCCTTGAACGGCCTTCTTCTCGGTGATGATGCCGTTGACCGGCGAGCGGAAAGTCAGCGTGCGCTTGGATTCACCCGACTTGGCCAGGGACTTCACTTGCTCTTCCGAGATGTCCCAATTGCGCAGGCGGGCCAAGCTGGACTCAGCAAGTTGGCGCATGCCTTCCTGGGTGGAGCTTTCGGCACCCTTCAGGCTTTCTTGCCCTTGGACCGCGATAGCGTATTCACGTTGGGCCGAGACCAGTTCCGGACTGTAGACCTCGAACAGCGGCTGACCCTTACTGACGGGCTGGCCAGTGACGTTGACGTGCAGGCGCTCGACATAGCCTTCGAATTTCGGGGAGATGGTATAGGTTCGGCGCTCATCCGGTTCGATGCGGCCGGCCGCACGGACAACCTTGTCCAGATTGTGCAGGGTGGCGGCTTCGGTGCGTACGCCGAGTTTCTGAATCTTCTCGGTGCTGATTTTGATTTGATTGGCAGCGGCCGGCTCGTCGTCCTGCTCGCCTTCGTAGACCGCGATGTAGTCCATGCCCATCGGGTCTTTTTTCGGAGTCGGCGAGGTATCAGGAAGGCCCATTGGATTGCGGTAGAAAAGAATCTTTCGTTCCTTCTTTCCGGTATCCGCCGCGACGCTGGTGGCACCATCGGGATGTAGTGCAGGCGCGCTCTTCTGACCAGCCCAATAACCGCCGCCTGCGGCTAACGCAGCCACTACGGCAGCAGCAATCACTCCCTTATTCATAGGTCTTCTCCAAGAATTCGTTCAATTTCGGCGAGGCGAACTTGGGCCTCTGCACGCGATTTGATTTGGTTGAGCTTGGCCTGGCGAATCTGGCGTTGGGCGTCTAGCAAGGTGGCGAAGTCAACCTTGCCAGTCTCATAGCCGGCCAAGGCAGCTTTCAAAGTCAGTTCCGCCTGCGGTAGCAGGCTGTCGGTGGTCAGGCGTTCGGTGCGCCGGGCGGCTTCCAGTTCCGAGATGTTGGCCGACAGGTCGGACAGGAGTTGATTAGAAGTCGCATCGCGTTTGGCGCGGCTGGCCGAGACCATGGCTTCCGCCTCACGCTCCTGGGCGCGCCGGCTGGACTGCTGCAAGGGGATGTTGATTTCGAACATCAGGTCCCATTGCTTCACTTCGTTCTGCATTTGGTTGGGGACCACGCCGACCGTCAAATCGGGGTAACGATTTTTGTAGGCCAAATCCCGGCTCTTCTCAGCAGCCTTAATACGGTGCTCTTCCGCCGACAGCATCGGATTCCGGGCGCGGGCACGCTCCTCCAATGTGGCGTAATCGAGCTTTGCTGGCGCAGGTAACGGCCGCAGGGACTCCGGCATCGCCAACGGCGCAGCGGCTGGCCGCCCAAGCAATGCATTCATGCGGGTCATCAAATGGTGATGCTCGGTTTCGATGGCGATAAGCTCGTTGCGCATCGAGGTCTGTTCGACCTGCGCCCGAATCACGTCCTGCTGTGCTGCCAGGCCACCGGCATAGCGAACCTGGGCAATTTTCTCCAGGCGCACCATGAGGTCGAGGATTTCCTTAGTCAAACTCTCATTGCGGCTCAGGTAGTAGAGCTGCGCGTAGGTCGTCTTGATTTTGGCCGCTACCTCGCTCCAGGTGCCGTAGGCTCGTCCTTTGGCACCTTCCGCCTCGAGTTCGGCAATCTCGCGTTTGAGGTCGCGCTTGCCAAACCAAGGGATGTCCTGCATCAGGGTGTAACGCGTACTGCCGACCCGACTCGGGGAAAGGGAAGCGCTTTGGGAGCCGCCTTTGGTGATGTCCATCAGCTCAGTCCGCAGCTTGGGGTCAGGCAGCGCGCCGGCGGGCGTGATGCGCTCCGCGGCTGCGTCAGCTTCGTAACGCATGCTGGCGAAGTCCGGATTGCCCTCCCGAGCAAGGGAAAGCAGACTTTCAACATTGCTTCCTGGTTGAGTCTGGGCCTGGGCGCCCAGGCACCAAGCTGCGGTTAACGCGGCGCATAGGAGTTTGCGCGAGGCGGTGATTTGTTTCATCTGTTTGTCCTCGTGTTGGAGTCCGGCGGCACCGCGTGCCGAGTCAGCCTTACTTTTGCACTTCCAAGCGTACAACGGTCATTGCACCGTTGATATTTTCTGATGCAAAGCGGATTTTCTGGCCATCTTTCACCTTGTCGAGCCAGGAGGCATCCTTGACCTTGAACGCCATGGTCATCGCCGGCATGCCATTCGGCAACGCATCGTGGGCAATGGTCAACTTGCCAGCAGCCTTGTCGACCTTCTTGACCAGTCCATCGACCAGAGCGGCTTGAGCAGCATCAGCATGCATCGCGCCGTGACCGGCATGCATGTCATGGTCGGCGGCCAGCGCAAATGCCGGTGCCAGGGCAGCGATAACAGAGAGGGAGGCAATCAACTTCTTCATGGGAGTTCTCCTGGAGAATGGGTTTAGTGTTTGGCAAAAACTTTGTAACTTCCGTCCGCCTGAACGAGCAGCGTGTCATACGGTTGGGGATTATTCGTTTCCATGCCCGGCGAGCCTTGGGGCATACCCGGCGCGGCCAGGCCAACGGCCTTGGGCTTTTCCCTCAGCAGGCGCTGGACATCGGCTGCGGGCACATGCCCCTCGACGACGTAGCCGCCTACCTTAGCGGTGTGGCAGGAGCCGAAGCGTTCCGGCATGCCGGTCAATTTCCGGGCGGCAGGCACGTCGTTGACGTCCTTGGTGACGACGTCAAAACCAGCCTTGCGCATGTGCTCGACCCATTTCTCGCAGCAACCACAGTACGGGCTCTTGAACACCTCAACGCGTTCGGCCGCTTGGGCCAGCGGGATTGCCGTAAATAAAGCAAAGGCGATGATGAGGGGTCTGGTTTTGAACATTTCGGTCTCCGTTGAGCAGTGATGGCTAACGTATAGGTACTGAGTTTAGGTAGATGTACCCAACAGTTAGCTGACCCAAAAATTACATTTCAGTAAGCATGGCCCTTAGTGGCTATGTTTATGGTGACTGTGGGAATGGCCCTCATGGTTTTGCCCTTGGGCTGGCTGCTGTGCCGCGGGCTCAGGGGCCATGCCGGCGTGCGAATGCCCCTCGCTGGCGGCAACGCTGGCCTGATACTCATTGGCTGACAGTTTGGGCAGGACCTTGATAAAAGCAGTCAGGTCCCAAATGGCTTCGTCATCCATCCCACCTTTCGCCCAAGCCGGCATCGCCGAGCCTTTGATACCGTGCTTGATAATCCAGAAATGGCGTCCATCGCCTACCGATGCTTCCGGTGTGGCAGCAGGTAACGAGAGATTGGGAGGCTCGGGATACAGGCCTTTCCGTATCTCACTATCTTCAGCGCCAGGAGAAAGGTGGCAGCCTACGCACATGGCTTCGTAGTTGCCGGCCCCACGGCGAATCCGCTCGGCGTTAGCCAAATCTGCTGGAGGAACGATGTCTTTGGCCTGTTTGTTAATGGACTGCTCGCGAGCCCAGGCAATCAGCTTCGTTACACCGTCTGAGTGCGCAGAATCCGCCGCGAAATCGAGACGGCCATTCTCGATATAACCAAAGCCGGCAAGGGCTCCCAGGCCAATGACCGAGGCTGCACCCAATAGAAATTGCTTCATACACTTCCCCTGATTTCAACATGCACCATTTTGGGGAAAGTAACCTAACCAGAAACTGACCGAAAAATTACATTTCGGTAATCTGACTGGTTAAGCCGCCGCCCGAGAGCAAAATGAACGATAGGAAATGATTCACAGGGAGTGCTCCGATGAGAATATTGGTCGTCGAAGATGAGCCGAAAACAGGCGATTACTTAAAGCAAGGATTGGCAGAAGCCGGTTTCATGGTCGACCTGGCCAGGGATGGCCTGGATGGGCTGCACCTTGCATTGACGGAAGCCTACGACCTGGCTGTGCTGGATGTGATGTTGCCGGGCATTGAAGGGTGGCAGGTGTTGCAGGGCATTCGCAAGGCCGGCAAGGACATGCCGGTGTTGTTCCTGACAGCCCGTGACTCGGTGGATGACCGGGTGAAGGGATTGGAACTGGGCGCAGACGATTACCTTGTCAAACCGTTTGCCTTTTCTGAACTCTTGGCACGTGTCCGTACGCTGCTCCGACGTGGCTCCAAGACCAAAGAGGCTGATGTACTGCGAGCTGCGGACCTTGAACTCGATTTAATGCGCCGTCGGGTTACGCGTGGTGGCAAGAAAATCGACCTCACCTCCAAGGAGTTTTCATTATTGGAGTTGCTTCTGCGCCGCCAAGGGGAGGTCCTGCCTCGGTCGCTCATTGCTTCCCAGGTCTGGGACATGAATTTCGACAGCGACACCAACGTCATCGAAGTAGCAATTCGTCGTCTCCGTGCCAAGGTCGATGACAGCTTCGAACCGAAGCTCATCCATACGGCGCGTGGCATGGGATATGTCCTGGAAGCCGCCGAATGATGTTGCGCCGAGGAAAATCGCTGACCGCCCGCCTGACTCTGCTCTTTGCCATCGTCTCGTCCTGTGTCCTTCTGATTCTGGGCCTGGTCATCGCCGAATTAGTTGAACGCCACTTTGAAGACATGGACCTGGAGTTGCTTGAAGGAAAGCTTGAGCTTATCCAGCACGCGGTGCTTTCGGCGCGAACGGAAGGAAATTTCGATAACTTACCTGCCCAGCTGGATGCTGCCTTGGTTGGGCACCACGGCTTGGCAGTCGGTGTATGGGGCCCGGACGGCAAACGACTGTTCTTGTCAGAAGAAGCCGAGTTTCCCGAGAACAATGCTCCGCTGAAACCAGGGCAAGTCCTCCCTAAAACCTGGAAGGGGCATGACGAGCAACACTATCGGGGCATTTCCGGCCAGGCACCTACTGGGGTTCAAGGTGAACCTCCAGCCATGGTTCTTCTCTCAACCAGCCTGACCCACCACGACCACTTCATGCAGTCCTTCCGGCTGACGATGTGGGCGGTGGTTAGTCTTGCGGCCTTGGTGAGCGGATTTCTGGGATGGATAGCGGCTAGCCGAGGGCTGGCTCCATTACGCAATATCGTGCGGCGCGCATCGGACATCACCGCCAACAGCCTGGACCAGCGCATCGAGGCAGGCGAGATTCCGCTTGAGTTGGCGGAGGTGGTAAGCACACTGAATGACATGCTGGGACGTCTCAAGGAGTCCTTTGACCGGTTGTCGGACTTTTCCTCTGACATTGCCCATGAGCTAAGAACGCCGGTGAGCAATCTACTGACCCAAACTCAGGTCATGCTCTCTAAAGTACGCTCGATTGATGAGTATCAGGATGTCCTTGCGTCGAACTCGGAAGAACTGGAGCGACTGTCCCGCACAATTGCCGATATGCTCTTTTTGGCTAAGGCCGACAACCACCTCATCGTTCCCACTCAAGAGCCGGTAGACCTTGAGGCGGAAATTTCGAGCATGCTTGAGTTCTACGAGCCACTGATTGAAGAAAAACAACTGCAACTGACGTTTCATGGCCACGCCGAAGTTGATGGAGACCGGTTAATGCTGCGGCGAGCAGTCGGCAACCTGCTTTCAAATGCAATCCGCCATACACCAGAACATGGGTTTATAAATATTGCCCTTGAGCTTGATGGGGAGAAGGTCAGTATTCGAATTAAAAATAGCGGGGAAACAATACCTTCTGAACATCTTCCACGGCTGTTCGACCGCTTCTACCGAGTCGACTCATCTCGGCAACGCACAGGTGAAGGCTCAGGGCTAGGATTGGCGATTACCAAATCCATTGCTCTGGCACATAACGGAAGCGTCAGCGTGAGCTCTACTGATGGGGCAACCAGCTTTTCACTTCGGTTACCAGCAAGGAGGAGCTTTTGAAAGTCCTTGCCAAACTTCAGCGACCGCTTTTGATTAGCTAGCAGACCTCCCGTAAATGGAGGCAGAAGGTCGGCTTGGGGTCGAAAGCGGCTGTAGAAGGCGCCCCGAAAGCCGTCGTCGATAGATTCAAAGCACAAATGGCCGGTCTGTAATCAGAACCGGCCATTCGCTTTTAGGAGGCCAACGTCCGCTAAGGCCGAACAACTGCCTTTGACCTAGCCTCTTTCCGCCGCTCGCTTGGCCCGCGCCACCAAAGCCGCTTTTCGATTACTGGCAATCTGTTGCTTCCGGGCACGCATTTTCTCGATCAATGGCGCTTCCATTTTGTAGGTGTCAATCCAGGTGAACAACGAATCCGGGCAAGGCAATTTCGTCAGATCGACCCCTTCAAACAAAATCTTCTCCACGATATCGCGCTTGTAAGGAAGGCGTGCTCGGTCAACGTAGTTGCGAGCTGTGATGCTGTCATGATCGTGGCCTGTGACCTCGTAGTACTGTTCTTCACGCAATTGCTGATCGTATTGCAACTGGGTCACCACGTTGTGGCGGAACGAATGGAATGTTTTCTGATATCGATCCGTAGAATTCTTGATCCCTAGTCCGGTGACGTATTCGGCAAAATGCCGCATCGGCTTCTTGGCATAATTCGTATTGTGGGCGTCATAAGTCAGATGTGGAAACAACCGGACAAATCCAGCCTGTTGAATTGCAGCAACGTAACGGAGAAAGCCGTTGGCGATCAGTTGCGAATGAATGGGCACTGTTCGCTCAGATGTTTCAGTTTTTAGTTTTTTCTCGTTCGCATCGGAACCGTCACCGTTGATACACAGATACCAGATACCGTTCTCCTGCCTGACATCCTTCACATGGAGTTGCGTCAGTTCTCCGATTCGGGCGCCGCTGGTAAGACCTAATTGCGGCAACCAGAAATCTGCAGGGTCGCCTGTCAGGGCTACATAATTCACGGGATCAAAAATCTTCACTAACTCGTCAAGTGAAAACCCTGTTCGGCCTGAGCGCTTAGGCACCTTGACCTTGAACCCAGTAAGTGGATTCTCACCCTCATACAAATTTTCCCGCCTAGCCCAATGCATCATCGCCCTGGCTACATCGAGATGCTTGACGATTGTCTTGGGCTGAATGGCGGGACTGCCAATCGTTTCGTTGATGGCAACGCATTGACGAATCGATTTCCCCCTGAACTCAGCTCTCTTCGTCGTATCTCGGGGCAATTTGCTCAGGAGATCATGAAATGTCCGGGCATCATCGCGGGTAACTTCCGCAATCGTTCTGTTGGGCAAAGTTTCCGAAAACAGCCTTAACGATGTCCGATAATCGAAAACTGTTTTTGAATCGACACCTTCCCGCGCTTTGTCGGCAAGGAATTTTTCGGATGCTGACTTTACGGTCAGCCCCCTTGCCCCTTCTATCTTCTTTGGCGATCGTTGCTGCGATGGCGGTTCGGCATCACCAGTAATTTGCTTGAGCCGTGCGAATAGCTCTAAATCCTTCTCGTTCTCGATGTGAACTTCTTCGATTCGATCGGGTGTGACCCCTTTAAGAATGAGCTTCTTGATCATGTCGCCGGAGCTGCCTAGGCCACGATCGAACTCATCTTCGCAAGTAAGGGCCATGCGAAAGTGCTTTGAATATTGAAAAGCATACTGAGCCGCTCGAAGCCGTGCTAACTGAGAATTTGTGGTGAAAAGTGCACGAATTATAGATGTGCAACCCAGAATCGGCCTAAGCCGCTTTGGGACAGCGATACGGAAATAGTAACCAGAAATCCGTCGCTGCAAATATCCCTCAGGCATGTCTCAATGTACCTAAAAATGTACCTGAGCCTGAGAAAAACCAGTATTATTATCGTTTTAATTCAAACAGATAGATAATACTGGCGGAGAGGGTGGGATTCGAACCCACGGTACCTTGCAGTACGCCTGATTTCGAATCAGGTACATTCGACCACTCTGCCACCTCTCCGCGGGACCGAAATAATAGCACAACAGATGCGCTGGATAAAACGATTATTGACGTTTTCAGGACTGCTGATCGCCGCGGGCTGCGGCGATATCGGGTCGCATCTGCCTTTTCCGACACCGGCCCAGCACGACCTGGTGGTGCTGACCAGCCCCGGCCTGATGACCTATACGACCGACGAGAACGGCAACCCGGCCGGGCTCGAATACGATCTGACGCAGGCTTTTGCCCAGGAACTGGGGGTCGGCGTCAAATATATCGTCGCCGAGCCGGACGATCTGGAATCGCAACTCGACGAGGCACGCTATCACCTTGCTGCCGCCTGGCTTTCACCGCGTGCCGACAGCGACAACCAGGCGACGCCGGCAATCTTCCAGAGCCGCGACATTCTGGCCCAGCACGAAGCCACGCTGCCGCTGACCGAGTTGTCGCAACTGGCCGGCAAGACGGTCCACGTGATGGCCGGGTCGCGGCAGGCCGTGACGCTGGGCAAGCTCAAGACGCGATTGCCCGGGATGAAGGTCGTCGAAATCGCCCAGGGCGACGTGCTCGACCTGCTGGAAAAACTCGGCAACCGCCAGATCGACTATGTCGCCATCGACGAGAGCGTCGAGGACATCGCCAACCAGCACATTCCCAACCTGCGCACCACCCTGCCGCTGGGCGAGACGACACCGGTCGTCTGGCTGCTCGGCGCGCACCCCAACGCCGAACTCAAGGCCCGGCTCGACAGTTTCATCGAACGCGTCCAGCACGACGGCACGCTGGCCCGGCTGGAAGATCGCTACCTCGGCCACGTCCGGCGCCTGGAGCAGCCGGATATCGTCAAGTTCCTCGGTGAGATCGAAACCACGCTGCCCAAGTTCCGCAAGTATTTCCAGGCGGCGCAGGCACTGACCGGCCTCGACTGGCGACTAATCGCCGCCATCGCCTACCACGAGTCGCACTGGGACCCGAACGCCACCAGCTACACCAATGTTCGCGGCATCATGATGCTGACCGAGGAAACCGCCGACCGGCTGGAGGTGACCAATCGCCTCGATCCCGGCGAAAGCATCCTGGCCGGGGCGCGCTACCTGAACCTGCTCAAGGAACAATTGCCGGACGACGTCGCCGAGCCCGACCGCACCTGGCTGGCGCTGGCCGGCTACAACATCGGCCCCGGCCACCTGAACACGGCGCGGGCGCTGGCCAGGCAGTTGAAGGCCGACCCGAATTCCTGGTACGACATGAAGGGCGTCCTGCCCAAACTGGCCCAGCCCAAGGTTTACCAGCAACTAAAAACCGGCCGCGCACGCGGCGGCGAGGCGGTCATCCTGGTCGAGAACATCCGCAGCTACTACGACATCCTGCAGCGCAACACGCAACCCTTCGCGCCGACGCCACGTGCCGCCGAGGGCCTCAAACGGCTGGTCATCGAAGTCGAGGAACGGCGCAAGGCCTATGTCAAACGGACGACCACGGCCCGCTCGATTGCCGGCATCAACGGGACGACCGATCCCGGGCTGAAACTGCCCGGTACGGGCAGCATCCCGGGCTTCGCCGCGCCAGTCGACAGCGACTGAGGCGCGGCGAAAAGCGGCCTACTTGGCCGGCGACAGGACTTCCATACCGCCCATGTAGGGGCGCAGAACGGCCGGGATGGTGACGCTGCCATCGGCCTGCTGGTTGTTCTCAAGAATCGCCACCAGCGTTCGGCCGACGGCCAGGCCGGAGCCGTTCAGGGTGTGGCAGAGCTCGGGCTTGTTCTTGTCGTTGCGGAAGCGGGCCTGCATGCGGCGGGCCTGAAAGGCGCCAAAGTTGGAGCAGGACGAGATTTCGCGGTAGGTGTTCTGGGCCGGCAGCCAGACTTCGAGGTCGTAGGTCTTGGCGGCGGAGAAGCCCATGTCGCCGGAACACAGCGCCATGCGGCGATACGGCAGCTCCAGTTTTTCGAGGATGATCTCGGCCTGGCGGGTCAGTTCCTCATGCGCCTCGGCCGACTTTTCCGGATGGACGATCTGGACCAGCTCGACCTTGTCGAACTGATGCTGGCGGATCATGCCGCGCACGTCGCGCCCGCCGGAGCCGGCTTCGGAACGGAAGCACGGGGTGTGGCAGACGAACTTCAGCGGCAGCGCCTCGGCGGCGAGGATTTCATCGCGCACGATGTTGGTCACCGGCACTTCGGCGGTCGGGATCAGGTAGAGCGGGTCCTGGTCGCCGCGCAGCACCTTGAACAGGTCTTCCTCGAACTTGGGCAACTGGCCGGTACCGTGCAGGCTGGCGGCATTGACCAGGTACGGCGCGTAAATTTCGGTATAGCCGTGCTCGGCGCTGTGGGTGTCGAGCATGAACTGGGCAAGCGCGCGGTGCAGGCGGGCCAGGCCGCCCTTGAGCAGCGAGAAGCGCGAGCCGGAAATCTTGGCGGCGGTGGCGAAATCGAGCTGGCCGAGCGCCTCGCCGACGTCGGTGTGGTCCTTGACCTCGAAATCGAAGGTGCGCGGCGTACCCCAGCGCTTGATCTCGACATTGCCCGTCTCGTCGCTGCCGACCGGCACTGATTCGTCGGGGATGTTGGGCAGCGCGGCGAGGATGGCGTTGAACTTTTCCAGCAGTTCGCCGAGGCGGACTTCGGAAGCCTTCAACTCGTCGCCCAGTGCCCCGACCTGGGCCATCACCGCCGAGGCGTCCTCGCCCTTGCCCTTCAACATGCCGATCTGCTTGGACAGGCTGTTGCGCTGCGCCTGCAGGTCCTGGGTGCGCGTCTGCAGGGTCTTGCGTTCGGCTTCCAGCGCCTGGAATTCGGTAAGGTCGATCGGCTTGCCGCGCTTGGCCAGGCCGGCAGCGACGGCGTCGAGATTGGAGCGGAGGAGTTGGATGTCGAGCATGGTGCACCTGCAGATTTATGAACCCATGATTATACGCGAGCCCCCGCCGGCGTTGCCCGCCGACCGGGCAGATTGCCCGACCTGCGCTCCTGATTGTCACCGCTGTTTCGCCATCGCCTAAAATGGAAAGCATAAACAGCGGTTCCCCATGCGGGCCGCACAAAACGGAGACAAACATGGGTATTTGCCGGAATGCTACGGTCACCCCGAAATTTTGGCCAAAACCGGAATTTTTCCGGCCGCTGCTGCTGGCGTTCGCCGTCTTGCTCGGCCTGCTCAACAGCCTGTCCGCCATGGCCGGGAGCCTGACCAAGGCCGACATCGAACGCCGCTTCGGTCCACCGCTGCATGTCCAGGAAAAACTGAGCGACATCCCGGCCTGGCCGCTGACCAGCGAACTGGAGCCAGAGGGCGGCCCGGTCGGCTATGTCTTCGAATCGATCGACCTGGCGCCGATTCCCGGCTTCGAGGGAACGCCGATGAATTTCCTGGTCTCGATCGACCGCAAGGGCAATTTCATGGACGTCGAGCTGTTGCACCAGCACGAGCCAGTCTTTCTCGGCGGCCTGGGCGAGCCGCCGCTGCGCGAGTTCGTCACCCAGTACGCCGGCCGCAACATCAAGCAGCAGTTCCTGATCGCCCTCAATGCCGCCCGCAATCGCACCGGGCAAGCCAGCAACACGCAGGGTTTCCAGACGACGCTGGACGGCGTGGCCAAGGCCACGGCCTCGGTGCGCATCGTCAACCAGAGCGTGCTCGGCGCCGCGCTCGAAGTCGCCCGCGCCAAGCTCGGCTTCACCGCCCGCAAGGAGCGCGGCCCGACCGCCCACGCGCTGCCCGACGTCCATGACCCGGTCGCCTTTGCCGAGATGTTGAAGAACGGCATGGTCGGGCGCCTGCGCCTGACCAATGCCGAGGTCGAAAAGATGTTCGCCGGCACCGACGGCGCCGGCGTGGACGATGAAGCGCTGGCCAAGCCCGACGAGGTGTTCGTCGATTTCTACATCGCCTACCTGAATGCGCCGACCATCGGCCGCGCCATCCTCGGCGAGGCGCAATACAAGGCAGCGATGGATCGCAATTTCGAGAACCGGCACCTGTGGTGGATCGCCTCGGCCGGCCGCTATTCCATCCTCGACGACAATTTCGTCCCCGGCGCCCAGTCGCCGCGGCTGGCCATGGCCCAGGACGGCTTTTTCCTGGAACTGCGCGATCAGGGTTTCGAGCCCAAGGACATCGCCGGCGCGCCCGAACTGAACGCCTCGCGGCTCTTTGGCGTCTTTGCCGAAGCCGGCCTCGACCCGGCCCGCCCGCTCGACCTGTCGCTGACCATCACCCGCGCCAAGGGCATGATCCTGCCCACCCTGACCCACAAGCAGGCGACGCTGTCCTATGCGCCGCCGAAGAACCTGTTCGTCTATCCGCCAGAACCGACGCCGGAATGGCTGCTCGCCTGGAAGGCGCGCTGGCTGGAACTGGCCATCATCGGCGCCGCGCTGGCCCTGCTCAGCGTCGTCCTCGCCCGGCCGCACTGGATTTCGGTCGAACCGCGCCGGCTGGCGATCTTCCGCCTCGGCTTCCTCGCCTTCACGCTGCTTTATGTCGGCTGGTACGCCCAGGGGCAACTGTCGATGGTCCAGATCACCGGCGCCATCAAGTCGCTGAAGGCCGGCCAGGGGCTGTCGAGCTACCTCTACGATCCGATCTCGCTGCTGCTGATCGCCTTCACGCTGGTCAGCTTCTTCGTCTGGGGCCGCGGCACCTTTTGCGGCTGGCTCTGCCCCTTCGGCGCGCTGCAGGAATTCATCGGCAAGCTGGCCAAGCTGCTCCGCCTGCCGCAGGTCAAAATTCCGCTGGCCGTGGCCAAGAAGCTGGAATGGGGCCGCTACCTGGTGCTTGCCGTGCTGGTCGGCGCCGCCTTCCTGCTGCCGCGCGCCGGCGAAACGCTGAACGAGGTCGAGCCGTTCAAGACGGCGATCACCGTCGGCTTCGACCGCACCTGGCCCTTCGTCGCCTACGCCGTCGGGCTGCTGGTCGCCGGGGCGTTCTACTACAAGTTCTTCTGCCGCTTCATCTGCCCGCTGGGCGGCGCCATGTCGCTCGGCGGCCGGCTGCGCCGCTGGAACTGGCTGCCCCGCCGCGCCGAATGCGGCAAGCCCTGCCAGCGCTGCAAGGTGGTCTGCGAGTACGACGCCATCGAGCCAAGCGGCGAGATCCGCTACGACGCCTGCTTCCAGTGCCTGGACTGCGTCGGCATCTACCACGACGACCGCCGCTGCGTGCCGATCATGATCTACGACAAGCGCGGCAAGACCCTAACGCCGCGAGCGGCCGGCAAATCAGGCGGGGCGCCGGCCGAACAGGCCGCGTAGCAGGCGCCAGAAACGCAGCAGCAGCCAGCCGGCGAGGATCAGGAACACGGCCAGCAGGCCGAGAAATAGGGCCGGCGACGCCAGCATCGCCCATAGGCCGCCGAGCACCATGCCCTCCTCGCCGAACGAGGCGATCCAGTTCGAGAACGGCTCCGGCGAGGTGTTGATGGCCAGCCGGCTGCCGGCCTTGGCGAAATGGGTGCCGGCCGTGATCGTGCCGCCGATCAGCCCGGCGGCGACCGTCCACGAGGGATCGACCTCGCCCATCGCGAAAGCGGCCAGCAAGGCGCCGGCCGGGATGCGGATGAAGGTCTGGAAACCGTCCCACAGCGAATCGAAGGCCGGCACCTTGTCGGCGATCAACTCGGCAAAGGCCATGATGCCGGCGACCGCAATGACCAGCGGGTTCTGCAGCACGGCCAGCGTGTCCGGCAGGTGCAGGACGCCGAAATGGCTCAACACGCCGGCCAGGAACACCACCAGATAGAGCCGCAAGCCACTGGCCCAGGCCAGGCCGGCGGACAGGGTGATGGTCTGGATCAGGTCCATGGCCGCTCAGCTTCGCCCAGCTGCCATGGCGCGGAACGAATGACCGCGCCTCATTTCTTGCCGGCCTTGCGGTCCAGTTCGCGCAGATGGGCCAGTTTCTCGCCGATCTTGCCTTCCAGCCCGCGCGGCGTCGGGTCGTACCAGCCGGGTTCGGCCATGCCGTCCGGCAGGTAGCTTTCGCCGGCGGCGTAGGCTTCCGGCTCGTCGTGCGCGTAGCGATAGGCGTGGCCGTAGCCGAGTTCCTTCATCAGCTTGGTCGGCGCGTTGCGCAGATGCACCGGCACCGGCCGCGAGCCGTCCTGCTTCACGAAGGCGCGCGCCGCGTTGTAGGCGTTGTAGCCGGCGTTCGACTTGGCGGCGACGGCCAGGTAGGTCACCGCCTGGGCCAGCGCCAGTTCGCCCTCCGGCGAGCCGAGGCGCTCGTAGGTTTCCGCCGCATCGTTGGCGATCTGCATGGCGCGCGGGTCAGCCAGGCCGATGTCCTCCCAGGCCATGCGGATAATGCGGCGGGCCAGGTAGCGCGGGTCGGCGCCGCCATCTAGCATGCGGCAGAACCAGTACAGCGCACCGTCCGGACTGGAGCCGCGCACCGACTTGTGGAGCGCCGAAATCTGGTCGTAGAAAGCGTCGCCGCCCTTGTCGAAACGGCGCAGATTCTGCGCCATCGTTTCTTCGATAAATTTGCCATCGACCGTAGCATTGCCTGCCGTCCGCGCCGCCGTGCGCACCTGTTCAAGCAGATTGAGCAGCCGGCGGGCATCGCCGTCGGCCAGGCCGATCAACCGCATGCGAGCGTCGGCATCGAAGCTCAGGTCGGCCAGCGATTTTTCACAGGCGCGGTCGAACAACTGGCCCATCTCGGCCTCATCGAGCGACTTCAGCACATAGACCGAAGCCCGCGAGAGCAAGGCGGAATTGACCTCGAAAGAAGGATTCTCGGTGGTCGCGCCGATGAAGGTCAGCAGGCCCGATTCGACGAAGGGTAGAAAGCCGTCCTGCTGCGCCTTGTTGAAACGGTGGATTTCATCGACGAACAGGATGGTCCGCTTGCCCTGCGCCCGCCACAGCTCGGCCTGTGCCACTGCCTCGCGGACTTCCTTGATGCCGGAAAACACCGCCGACAGCGCGATGAACTCGCATTGAAACTGCGTCGCCATCATCCGCGCCAGCGTCGTCTTGCCAACGCCCGGCGGCCCCCAGAGGATCATCGAATGCGGCTGGCCTGACTCGAAAGCCAGGCGCAGCGGCTTGCCCGGCCCGAGCAGATGCTGCTGGCCGATCACCTCGTCCGGCGTTTGCGGCCGCAGTTGCTCGGCCAGCGGCGCATGGGCCGGAATGCTATCCCGCAAGGGGACTTCCTTTGGGGCGCGGTCAGCCGGAAATTCTGCCGAATTTTGGGAAAACAAGTCGTTCAAGAAATACCTCGGGCCGGCATCGCGGCAATGCATCGTCAGGCTGCCGAGTTTACCGTTCCCGCACGGCGAACCCAAGGCAAATCAACGGCTACCCGGCGACATTCAAAGCCATTGTCATTATCAGCGACGCGACCTGTAGGTGTCCGACGCCGGGCCAGCACGGCAGCGCCTGCCGGATCGGCCACCAACAAGGAGAAGCCGTCATGCGATTCGTTACCAGCCGCCAGCCGACCACCAACAGGGAACCGGAACTCAACGCTAACTTAGCCCTTGACCTCAACAACATCCGTTGAGCCGCAGATTATTATGCTTCCGGCGACTCAAGAAGGGGAACGACGAGGAAATCGCCAGCAAGGCGATGCTGGCCGAGGTCAAGAACGCCAAGTACGGCCAGGTGCTGATTGACATCCACGGCTTTTCCAACCTGCCAGAAGCGGTATTCGACAACCCCGGGGTTATTCGTACTTCCGTTTGGCCGACAAGAAAAGGGGGGTCTTCGAGCACATTTTCAAGACCATGCTGACCGGCCGCGTATCCCCCAGCGACGAATTTTGCAAGTCGTCGTTCCTCCGGCTCGGCAAGGGTTGAGCTGATTCAGGCTGATCGGCCCGAGCCGGTGTGGCCGGCCGTTCGTTTGAATTACCCGGCGTTCGGCCGACAGGCGGCGCACAATACAGGCTCGCTGGCGTGCCGAGGCCGGCCAACGATTTCACCGGGAACGAGAAAATGTCCGCTTTATCCGCGTTGCTTGAAGAAGTCCGCCGCTGCCAGTTGTGCGCCGCCTACCTACCGCTGGGCCCGCGGCCCGTGCTGCAGGCTGGCAGAGGCGCCCGTATCCTGATTGCCGGGCAGGCGCCGGGGCGCAAGGTGCATGCATCCGGCGTGCCTTTCGACGATGCCAGCGGCGACCGCCTGCGGCAATGGCTGGGGGTGTCGCGGGAGACCTTCTACGACCCGGAGCGCATCGCCATCCTGCCGATGGGTTTCTGCTATCCGGGGACGGGCAAATCGGGCGACCTGCCGCCCCGTCCGGAATGCGCGCCTGCCTGGCGGCAGCGGCTGCTGGCCGAACTGGGCGAGATCGAGCTGACGCTGGTCATCGGCCAGTACGCACTGGCTTACCATCTGCCGGATGAAACAGGGAATCTGACCGACACGGTCCGCGACTGGCGCCGGCACTGGCCGGCCGTGCTGCCGCTGCCCCACCCCAGCCCGCGTAACAACCTGTGGCTGCGCCGCAACCCGTGGTTCGAAACGGAAGTATTGCCGGCGTTGCGCCAGCGGGTTGTCGAAGCGCTGGGCTGATTCGGCCGGAGCTTATTTACAGGTCAGGGTTTGCCAGCGACTACTCGCCGACCACATCCACGCCGGCCGGCGGCACGAACTTGAATGTGCCTGCGGGCAGGGTCGGGTTGCGCTCGATCTTGCTGAAACGGATCAGCGTCGTCTGCCCAAAGCTGTCCTGCAATTCCATGGCCTTCAGGTCGCTGCCGGCAAAGCCCAGGCGGACCCTCTCGAAGCCGCTGTCGGTCGCCTTGGGAATCGCCTCGACCCAGGCCAGGCCGTCAGCTTCACCGGCTTCCTTGAGCGTGAAGTTCTTTTCCAGTTCGTTGCTGCCGGAGAGCAGTGCGGCCGGCGAACCGCCGATGGCCTGGCCGGCCTTGCGCACGGTGACCTGCTGCAGTTCGGGGTCGTGGATCCAGATTTTCTCGCCGTCGCCGACGACCAGTTGCGGGTAGGGTTTCTGGATTTCCCAGCGCAGCTTGCCGGGCCGGGAGATGGCGAGAATGCCCGAGGATTGCTGCGGCTTGCGGCCATTCTTGGCCATGACCGCCTGCGCAAACTCGGCTTTCAGCGTGCGGGTGCTTTTCAGGAAGTCGTGCAACTGATCGACCGCGCCGGCGTGCGCCAGCAGCGGCAAACAGGCAAATGCTACGGTCGAGAGGATTTTTTGGGCAAATTTCATATTTCGAGCATAGCCGTTTGACGCGCGGCGCGCTGTTTCAGGGTGTAACAAATTGCTGGCGAAGCCCGACCTACTCGGCCGGCTTCTTCATCAGCACTTCGCGTCCGCCGCGGCCGTCCATGCCGGACACCAGCCCAGCCTTTTCCATCGCCTCGATCAACCGAGCCGAGCGGTTGTAGCCGATGCGCAGGTGGCGCTGGACCAGCGAAATCGAGGCGCGCTGGTTCTTCAGCACGATATCGACTGCCTGGTCGTAGAGCGGATCGCTCTCGGCATCGCCGCCACCCTCGCCGCTTTCACCGCCCTCTTCATCGTCGCCGCCGGCGCCGGTCAGGATGTCCTCGATGTACTCGGGGGCGCCGGTCGCCTTCAGGTGCTCGACGACGCGATGCACTTCGTCGTCTGAGACGAAGGCGCCATGGACGCGGGTCGGATAACCGGTACCCGGCGCCAGGTAGAGCATGTCGCCCTGGCCGAGCAGCGCCTCGGCGCCCATCTGGTCGAGGATGGTCCGCGAGTCGATCTTGCTCGACACCTGGAAGGAGAGGCGGGTCGGGATGTTGGCCTTGATCAGGCCGGTGATCACGTCCACGCTCGGACGCTGCGTCGCCAGCACTAGGTGGATGCCGGAAGCCCGCGCCTTCTGGGCCAGGCGCGCGATCTGCTCCTCGACCTTCTTGCCGACGACCATCATCAGGTCGGCCAGCTCGTCGATGATGACGACGATGAAAGGCATGGTCTTCAGTGGCTCCGGCGTTTCCGGCGTCAGGGTCAGCGGATTCGGGATGTGTTCGCCGCGCTTCTCGGCCTCGCGGATCTTGGTGTTGAGGCCGGCGATGTTGCGCACGCCCATCGCCGACATCAGCTTGTAGCGCTTCTCCATTTCGGTCACGCACCAGTGCAGCGCGTTGGCCGCCTGCTTCATGTCGGTGACCACCGGCGCCAAAAGGTGCGGGATACCTTCGTAGATCGACAGTTCGAGCATCTTGGGGTCGACCATGATCAGGCGGACCTGGTCCGGCTCGGCCTTGTAGAGCATCGACAAAATCATCGCATTGACGCCGACCGACTTGCCCGAGCCGGTCGTCCCGGCAACCAGCAGGTGCGGCGTCTTGGCCAGGTCGGCAACCACCGGCAAGCCGCCGATATCCTTGCCGAGGCAGACGGTCAGCGGGCTGCTCATGTCGTTGTACGGCTTGCTGGAGATGATCTCGGACAGCTTCACCGTCTGCCGCTTGGGATTGGGCAGTTCCAGCGCCATGCACGACTTGCCAGGCACCGTCTCGACGACGCGGATCGACACCATGGCCAGCGCCCGGGCCAGATCGCGGGCCAGATTGACGATCTGGGCGCCCTTGACGCCGACTGCCGGCTCGATTTCGTAGCGGGTGATCACCGGGCCGGGCATCGCCGCCAGGACCTTGACCTGCACGCCGAAGTCGGCCAGCTTGCGCTCGATCAGCCGCGAGGTGTATTCCAGCGTTTCGGCACCGACCGTCTCGGTGGCCGGCGGCGCGGGGTCGAGCAAATGCAGCGGCGGCAACTGGCCGCCGATGATCGCCTCGGGGAAGAGCGCCACCTGTTTCTCGCGCTCAAGGCGTGCTTCGGCCTTTTTCGAGACCGGCACTTCCGGCGGTGGGGTTTCGATGATGATCGGCTCGTGCAGTTCGACGCGGCGCTTTTCCTCCTCGACGACGACTTCGCGCTTCTGCGCGACTTCCTTGCCGATCTGCCGGTCGCGCCAGGCATCGACTCGACCGTAGAAGAAACCGACGCAGGTTTCGAGGAAGATGCCGAGTTTTTCGAAGGCCCACAGCCAGGACATTCCGGCAAAGATGCTCCAGCCGGCCGCCATGGCCGACAGCAGGAGGAGCGTCGAGCCAGTGTAGCCCAACTGTTTGGCCAGCACGCGGCCGAGTTCGATGCCGAGCAGACCGCCCGGCGCCAGCGGCAACTCCGCCTGCAGCGAATAGAAACGCAGCGCCTCCAGCGACGAACTGGCCAGCAGCAGGACGAAAAACCCGCCCAGCGCTATGAACAGCGGATGCTGATTGTGCTCATCCGGCGCATTGAACTTTCGGTAGCCCCACCAGACGAACATGCCGAGCAGCACGATCCACCACCAGGCTGACAGCCCGAACAGGTAGAGCATCAGGTCGGCGACCCAGGCGCCGGCGCGGCCGGCCGGATTGTGCACAACCGGCGACCCGACGGCATGCGACCAGCCCGGATCTTCCTTGCTGAAGCCCCACAGGGCCATGATCAGGAACAACGCGACGGCGCCGACGCCGAGCCAGCGCGACTCCTGCAACAGCGTACCGATCTTTTCCGGCAAGGGGCTGGGAGCCGCCCGGGAAATCGCCCTCGCCCCCATCCTCAAACCCCGGGGATGACCAGTCGGTCATCGTCATAGCGGATGTAACCGCGTATCTCCAGGTCGCGCATGACCTTGCTGACCATTTCGCGCGACGCACCAATCATTTTCGCCATATCCTGCTTCGAAATCTTTTTCCTGACGACCCGCAGCCCATCGACTTCCTCGGACATGTCGAGCAACAGACGGGCTACCCGCCCATAGACATCCAGCAGCGCCAGGCTCTCGATCTTGCGATCGGCCTCGCGCAGGCGCTGGACGAGAATATTCATCAACTTCTGGGCAACCTGGAAGTTGTCCTGCAGGCAACGCTGGAAGGCGTCCTTGCTCAGGAACATCAACTCGCAGGCCTCGGCCGCCACGACATTGGCCGAACGTGGGCTGCCATCGAGCAAGCCCATCTCGCCAAAAAACTCGCTCGGACCGAGCCAGGCCAGGATGATCTCGCGGCCTTCCTCATCGGTATTGGTCACCTTGGCCCGCCCGCTGAGCAAAATGTACAGCGAATCGGTCACCTCTCCGGCCCGCACCACCGACGCACCGCGCTCAACGCGCTTGCGGGAGGCAACCTTGGAGAGTTTGTCCAGCTCGACTTCGTCCAGGCCGGAAAACAGAGGCAGATTGCGCAACACCACCGGATTCAAGCTGCAAGGAGTAGCTGCCATAAATCAGTTTCCGTTCATAGAGTTACGAGACAATTATAAACTTGTTTCCCAAATTTCATAGAAACTTCGAAGAATTGCGAAGCCCGGAGAACGCTATAATTTTCCGATCAGCCACTCAAGAGGATCATCATGTCCCAGAATGCCCGCCACACCCCCCTCATCATCCTCGGTTCCGGCCCGGCCGGCTATACCGCCGCCGTCTACGCCGCCCGCGCCAACCTCAAGCCGGTGCTGATCACCGGCATGGCCCAAGGCGGCCAGCTGATGACCACCACCGACGTCGACAACTGGCCGGCCGATGCCGATGGCGTCCAGGGTCCGGACCTGATGGCGCGTTTCGAAGCCCACGCCCGGCGCTTCGAGACCGAAATCGTCTTCGATCACATCCACACCGCCAAGCTGACCGAAAGGCCCTTCACGCTGACCGGTGACGCCGGCACCTACACCTGCGATGCCCTGATCATTGCCACCGGTGCGTCGGCCATGTACTTGGGCCTGCCCTCCGAGGAAAAGTTCGCCGGCAAGGGCGTTTCCGCCTGCGCCACCTGCGACGGCTTCTTCTATCGCAACAAGCCGGTTGCCGTGGTCGGCGGCGGCGATACTGCGGTCGAGGAAGCACTCTACCTGGCCAATATTGCCAGCCATGTGACACTGATCCACCGCCGCGACAAGTTCCGCGCCGAAAAGATCATGCAGGACAAGCTGTTCGAGAAGGAAAAGGCCGGCAAGATCAGCATCCTCTACAACCACACCGTCGACGAAGTGCTCGGTGACGATTCCGGCGTCACCGGCGTACGCGTCAAGAGCACGCAGGACGGTGCGACGCAGAACCTCGACGTGCATGGCGTCTTCATCGCAATCGGTCACAAGCCGAATACCGACCTGTTTGCCGGCCAGCTGGCGATGGACGGCGGCTACCTGATCACCGAGGCCGGCCTCAAGGGCAATGCCACGCAGACCAGCATTCCCGGCGTCTTCGCCGCCGGCGACGTGGCCGACCAGATCTACAAGCAGGCCTGCATCTCGGCCGGCACCGGCTGCATGGCGGCGCTCGACGCCGAGCGTTACCTGGACAATCTCGGCCACGCCTGAACGGCTTGATCGACCCGGACGACCTCGCCGCCTTCAAGGCAGCGGTAGCGGACGCCAAGCCGCTGCCGCCGGTCAACCGCGTCCAGCTCGAAAAGCCCAAGCCGGAACCGGCGCCCCGCCCCCGGGCTGGCGCCGACCGGCCGGCAGCCCCGGCCAAGCGTCCCGACGACACCCTGCCGGCCCACTGGCATGCCCCAGCCAAGCAGCCTTCACCCCAGGACCGCCCGCTCACGCCGGATGAAGCCGCTTTCCGCGCGGCGATGAGCGGCGTCCAGCCCTTTCCCGCCGCCAACCTGGTCCAGCACGGCACCTGCCCGCCACCACCCAGGCCCTTGCAGCACCTGGCCGACGAAAAGGCCGCGCTACACGAAAGCCTGCACGGCCATATCGGCCTGCAGGACCGCCTGGAAGGCGGCGATGAACCGCATCACCTACGCCCCGGCCTGGCCCAAGACGTGCTGCGCGACCTGCGGCGCGGCCGCTGGGTCATCCAGGCAGAAATCGACCTGCATGGCCTGAATCGCGACGAAGCACGGCAATTGCTCGCCACCTTCCTGGCTGAATGCCTGCACCACGGCCGGCGCTGCGTGCGCGTCATCCATGGCAAGGGATTGGGTTCGCCGCAGAAGACATCGATCCTGCGCCAGCTGGTCCGCGGCTGGCTAGCTCAGCGTGAGGAAATCCTCGCCTACTGCCAGGCCCGGCCGCACGATGGCGGCGAAGGGGCGCTGCTGGTGCTGCTCCGCGCCCCGAAAAAGACAAGGGCGACCTGAGTCGCCCTTTTTTGATTTTGCCTGTTTTTTCCGGGTGACCGCGCCCCGAAGGAAGTCCCCTTGGGGGATAGTATTCGGCCTTCCCGGGGCAAATGCGCCTTAAATGGCCGCTTCGTCGGTCTCACCGGTGCGGATGCGCACGACCTGCTCGACCGGCATCACGAAGATCTTGCCGTCGCCGATCTTGCCGGTACGGGCGGCCTTGATGATGGCGTCGATGGCGGCCTCGGTAGTGTCCGTCTTGACGACGATTTCGATCTTGATCTTGGGCAGGAAGTCGACGACGTATTCGGCGCCACGATACAGCTCGGTATGCCCCTTCTGACGGCCGAAACCCTTGACCTCGGTGACGGTCAGGCCGCTGATGCCGATTTCCGACAGTGCCTCGCGGACTTCGTCGAGCTTGAAGGGCTTGATAATGGCTTCGATTTTCTTCATGGACTGGCTCCTCTCTCTGGGTTCTTAAAATTCGTCGATATAGCGATTGGTAATAGGATACCGCCAATCCTTGCCAAAACCACGCGGTGTGATACGGATGCCAACCGGCGCCTGGCGGCGCTTGTATTCGGCGATGCGTAGCAGGCGAACGACGCGCCGCACATCAGCTTCCGGCAGGCCGGCGGCGATGATCTCGCGCGGGCTGCGGTCTTCTTCCATGTAGGCGCGGACGATGGCGTCGAGCACCTCGTACGGCGGCAGGGAATCCTGGTCGGTCTGATCCGGTTTCAGTTCGGCTGACGGCGGCCGGACGATGATGTTTTCCGGAATGACCGGAGCGCCTTGGCAGAGCGTATTGCGGTAACGTGACAGGCGGTAGACCAGCGTCTTATAAACGTCCTTGATCACTGCGAAACCGCCGGCCATGTCGCCATACAGCGTGCAGTAGCCAACGGCCATTTCCGACTTGTTGCCGGTGGTCAGGACCAGCGCGCCGGTCTTGTTCGACAGCGCCATCAGGATGTTGCCGCGGATGCGGGCCTGGATGTTCTCTTCGGTCGTGTCGGCCGGCAAACCTGCGAACAGCGGATCGAGCAGCGCTGAATAGGTAGCCATGGCCGGCGCAATGGCGATCTCGTCGTAGCGCACGCCGAGCTGGCGGATCATCTCGCGCGAATCGTCGAGGCTCATCTGCGCGGTGTAGGGCGACGGCATCATCACCGCATGCACCTTGTCGGCGCCCAGCGCATCAACTGCAACGCACAGCGTCAGCGCCGAGTCGATGCCGCCCGACAGGCCGATGATCGCGCCCTTGAAGCCGGTCTTGCCGATATAGTCGTGGACGCCGAGCACGAGCGCGTTGTAGGCCTCCGCCTCGACCGACAGTTCCGCGGCCATCTGCTCCGAACGCAGGCGGCCGGCATCGAAATCGACGATGCCGAGCGCTTCCTCGAATGAAGGCAGACGCATCCGGCAATTCTTCTGGGCATCCAGGGCGAAGGACGCACCGTCGAAAACCAGTTCGTCCTGGCCGCCGACCAGATTGCAGTAGATCGCCGGGATTCCCGTCGCATCGATGCGGTCGCCCAGCACCTGGGCGCGCTGCTGGTGCTTTTCGAGATGGCAGGGCGAGGCGTTGAGGACGAGCAGGAGTTCGGCGCCTGCGGCGTGGGCCAACTCGGCCGCCCCCTCTTCCCAGATGTCGGCACAAATGTTGATGCCGCAGCGTACGCCGCCCAGCGTGACGACGCAGGCCTCGGTGCCTGGCTCGAAATAGCGCTTTTCGTCGAAAACTTCGTAATTGGGCAGGCGAATCTTGCGATAAATCGCCGTTTTACGGCCATTCTCGATGACCGTCGCCGCGTTGTAGCAGCGCCCTTCGTGTTCTTCCGGATGCCCGACAACGACGGCAATACCGTCGATGCGGGAAGCCAGGTCGGCGAGGGCCCGGTTGCAGGCCCGGTAGAAATCCGGGCGCAGCAACAGGTCTTCCGGCGGGTAGCCGCACAACGCCAGTTCCGGCGTCAGCAGCACCTGCGCGCCGCGGGCTTTCGCCTCAGTAGCGCAGTGAATGATGCGTTCGACGTTGCCCGTCAGGTCACCGACGGTAGCGTTGAACTGGGCAACGGCGATACGCAGCATGTGAACCGCTTAGTAAGCCGGCTTATCCTTGGCGTCGTTGTAACGCTGGATGCCGGTCAGGATTTCGTTGCGGGCGGCATCGATGCCTTCCCAGCCGTTGACCTTGACCCACTTGCCCGGCTCGAGATCCTTGTAGTGCTCGAAGAAGTGGGCGATCTGCTTGCGCAGCAGTTCCGGCATGTCTTCGTAGGTCTTGACGTCCTTGTACAGCGGGGTCAGCTTGTCGACCGGCACGGCCAGCAGCTTGGCGTCTTCGCCACCTTCGTCGGTCATCGACAGCTGGCCGAGCGGACGGCAGCGAACGACGACACCCGGCGGCAGCGGGAAGGGGCTGACCACCAGCACGTCGACCGGGTCGCCATCGCCGGCGATGGTGTGCGGAATATAGCCGTAGTTGCACGGATAGTGCATCGAGGTGGACATGAAGCGATCGACGAAAATGGCGCCGCTTTCCTTGTCGACTTCGTACTTGACGGGGTCGGAATGGGCGGTGATCTCGATGATGACGTTGAAATCGTCGGGGAGGGACTTGCCGGAAGGAACGTTATTGAGTGCCATCGTTATCTCTCTGCATGTTGAGGTTTGAGAATCTGTAATTATACCGCTGCCGTAAGTGGTATTCAGCCCCAGGCGGCGAGAAACTCCTGCCAGTGCGGCGCGCCGATCCGGGCCAGTTGGGCTTTGACAAATTCGCCTTCGGCCACTTCTTCTTCGGCCGTCAATTCGCCGCGCAGGCGACGGAAGCGGTTATAAACGAGATAGGTATTGATCACGTCGGTCTCGCAATAATCGCGAATGTCGGCGATCTTGCCGCCCTGCCAGGCTTCCCAGACCTTGCCGCCGTCCATGCCGAGCTTGCCGGGAAAGCCGAACAGCTTGGCCAGGTCATCGAGTGGCGCGTTGGCCCGGCCGTTGTACAAGGCCAGGAGGTCCATCAGGTCGAGGTGGCGCGTGTGGTAGCGGCTGATGTAGTTGTTCCACTTGAAATCGCGGCTGTCGGCGTAGTCGCCGTCACCCATGTCCCAGTAGCGCGGCGCCGCGACACCATGCAGCATACCGCGGTAGTGCAGCACCGGCAGGTCGAAGCCACCGCCGTTCCAGGAGACGATCTGCGGCGTGAATTTCTCGATGCCATCGAAGAAGCGCTGGATGATCGCCCCCTCGCCCAGATCCGGCTCGGACAGCGACCAGACTTTCAGGCCTTCACTGGTGCGCAGCACGCAGGAGATGGTCACCACGCGCTGCAGGTGCAATTGCAGGAAATCGTTGCCGGTCTTGGCCCGCCGCTGCTGGAAGGCGAGTTCGGCGACTTCGTCGTCGGAGAGGGCGTCGTCCAGATCGTTCAGCCGGCGCAGGCCGGCAACGTCGGGAATGGTCTCGATATCGAAGACGAGAACCGGCTTCATGCCGGAAACACCCCGGTGGATAGGTAACGGTCGCCACGGTCGCAAACGATGCTGACGATGACCGCGTTTTCGAGTTCCTCGGCCAGTCGCATCGCGACGGCCAGTGCACCGCCCGAGGAAATACCGGCAAAGATGCCTTCTTCCATGGCCAGCCGGCGGGTCATTGCCTCGGCATCGGCCTGGCTGACGTTTTCGACGCGGTCAATCCGGCTGCGGTCGAAGATCTTCGGCAGGTAGGCTTCCGGCCATTTGCGGATGCCGGGAATCTGGCTGCCCTCTTCCGGCTGGCAACCGACGATCTGGATGGCCGTGTTCTGCGCCTTCAGGAAAGCCGAGGTGCCCATGATCGTGCCGGTCGTGCCCATGCTGGAAACGAAATGGGTGATCCGGCCTTCGGTGTCGCGCCAGATCTCCGGGCCGGTGCCCTCGATATGGGCCAGCGGGTTGTCCGGGTTGGCGAACTGGTCGAGGATAATGCCCTTGCCTTCGTCGCGCATTTTCTCGGCGACATCGCGGCACAGTTCCATTCCGCCTTCCCGCGGTGTCAGCACCAGTTCGGCGCCGAAAGCCCGCATCGTCTGACGACGCTCGATGCTCTGGTTTTCCGGCATGACCAGGATCATCCGGTAGCCCTTCATTGCCGCCGCCATGGCCAGCGCAATGCCGGTGTTGCCGGAAGTCGCCTCGATCAGCGTATCGCCCGGCTTGATGTCGCCGCGCGTCTCGGCATGGACGATCATCGACAAGGCCGGACGGTCCTTGACCGAACCGGCCGGGTTGTTACCTTCCAGCTTGGCCAGGATGACATTATTGCGCTTGTCGTTCTCTGCCCCCGGAATGCGCACCAAGCGCACCAGCGGCGTGTTTCCTACGAAATCCTGCAGGGTTTTATACATTTTTCTGGAGCCATTCGACATATTTTTGAACACCTTCTTCGAGCGTCGTCATCGGCGCGTCGTAGCCGGCTTCGCGTAGACGCGTCAGATCGGCCTGAGCACAGGCCGGATATTTGCCCTTCACGGCCTCGGGGATAGCGAAATATTCCAGCAAGCCCTGGGCCCGCGATTCCGACAGCGTCAGCGGCGATTCGCTTTTTGCCTTTTTTATGCCATTGACCGTAGCATTTGCCACGTCATCGAAGCTGCGCGCAGCGCCGGAACCCAGATTGAAGATGCCTGACTTTTCCGGGTGGTCGAGGAAGTACAGATTGACCTTGGCGACATCGTCAACGAACACGAAATCACCCTGCGCGCCCTCGCCGAGACTGATTTTGCCATTGGCCTGCAACTGCCTGAAGCATTGGTAAGCGAACGAGGCCATCGGCCCCTTGTGCACTTCGCCCGGACCATAGACATTGAAATAGCGCAGACCGACGACCTGCGACGACAGGTTCTGGGCCAGCCGCTGGCGAACGATCTGATCGAACAGGAACCTGGAGTAGCCATGGACGTCGAGCGGCACTTCGAACTGCCGCTCTTCCCTGCTGCAACTGCCGGCGCCATAGACCGCGGCACTGGAAGCGTAGAGGAACTGGACATCCTGATCCAGGCACCAGTCGAGCAGGATCATCGAGTAACGGTAGTTGTTCTCCATCAGATAGCGACCATCGCTTTGCGAAGCGTCCGAGCAGGCGCCCTGATGGAAAATGGCATCGATCTCGCCGTCAAAATGCCCGGCCTGGATGCGCTCGATAAAATCGTGCTTATCGAGGTAATCGACGATGTCACAACCGACCAGATTGCTGAACTTGTCGGCCGCGGTCAGATTATCGACGGCGATGATGTTATTGACGCCACGCGCGTTGAGCGCCTTGACGATATTGGAACCGACCATGCCGGCCGCACCGGTAACGACGATATACATAGCGCTCCCTCCTTACCGCCCGCCGACCTTCAAGCCGATTCCGCGGACCATTCAGCGCCCGATGGCGAAATATTCGATGCCTGACCCGCGCACGAACTTCGGGTCGTACAGATTGCGGCCGTCGAAGATCACCGGGTTCTTCAGGGTCTTTTTGATCTCATCAAAATCGGGACTGCGGAATTCCTTCCATTCGGTCACGATGACCAGCGCGTCGGCCTTGTCGAGTGCCCCCATCGGGCTCTCGGCATAGTTCAGACGCGGCTCGTCGCCGAAGATGCGCTGCGTTTCGTGCATGGCAACCGGATCGTAGGCGGTGACCGTGGCACCGGCCGCGAACAGGTCGGCGATCAATTCGCGGCTCGGCGCTTCGCGCATGTCGTCGGTATTTGGCTTGAAGGCCAGGCCCCACAGCGCGAAATGCATGCCCTTGAGGTCGCCGAAGCGGGCCTTCAGTTTCTTGGTCAGCAGGTGCTTCTGGGCGTCGTTGGCTTCCTCGACAGCGGTCAGCACCTTGAGGGTGATGTCGGCATCGTCCTGAGCCGTCTTGATCAGCGCCTTGACGTCCTTGGGGAAGCAGGAACCACCGTAGCCGCAGCCCGGATAGAGGAAGTGGTAGCCGATGCGCGGATCGGAACCAATGCCCTGACGGACCATTTCGATGTCGGCGCCAAGCACCTCGGCCAGGTTGGCCAGTTCGTTCATGAAGCTGATGCGCGTCGCCAGCATCGCATTGGCGGCGTACTTGGTCAGTTCGGCGCTCTTGATGTCGGTGACGATCAGGCGCTCATGGTTGCGCTGGAAGGGCGCGTACAAGGCGCGCATCAGATGGATGGCCTGGTCGTCCTCGGCGCCGACGACGATGCGGTCGGGACGCATGAAGTCTTCGACTGCAGCACCTTCCTTCAGGAACTCCGGATTGGAAACGACGCTGTACGGTGTATTGACGCCGCGCTTCTGCAGTTCGTCGGCAATTGCGGCATGGACCTTGGCGCCGGTACCGACCGGCACCGTGCTCTTGTCGACGACGACCTTGTAGTCGGTCATCAGGCGGCCGATGTTGCGTGCGGCGCCGAGCACGTACTGCAGGTCGGCCGAGCCGTCCTCGTCGGGCGGCGTGCCGACCGCGATGAATTGAACGGTGCCGTGCTGCACGGCCTTTTCGATATCGGTCGTGAAATGCAGGCGGCCGGCCGCCACGTTGCGGCGGACCATGTCCTGAAGACCCGGCTCGTAGATCGGAATACCGCCTTCTTCAAGAATCTTGATCTTGGCAGGATCGACGTCCAGGCAGAGGACGTCATTGCCCACTTCGGCCAGACAGGTGCCACTGACCAGTCCGACATAGCCGGTGCCGACAACGGTAATTTTCATAGAAATTCCTACAAGGATTGATCGAATTCTTCGCTACGGCGCGGCGGATAAGTCTCCCAACCGCCACAGGCCGGACAGCGCCAGTAGAACTGGCGGGCCTTGAAACCGCAATTATCGCACCGATAGCGCGACAGTCGTTTGGTATATCCCTGGATGATAGTCTTCGCCAGCTCCACATCCGGGCGAACCTCCGGCGCTGCCAGCGGCAGGCGCGCACTCATCAGCTTTTCCAGGCCAAGCAGGGTCGGATTGCGCTGTAACTCGGCGCGCACCAGGCGATAGGCCGCTTCGGTGCCGTCGCTTTCGAGCACCAGTTGGTAGACGACATCGAGCAAATCGAGCGACGGGTAGCGTTCGAGATAGCCGCTGAGCAACGCGATACCTTCGGTCGGACGTTCCAGCTTGCGATAGGTTTCAAGCAGGCGCTGGGCGACCAGCGCCAGATAGGCCGGATCCTGCTGCTCGATGCGCTGCCAGGCTTCAATGGCTTCCGGCAAACGCCCCTCCTGGAGCAGCAGATCGCCTTGCAGCAAGCTGGCACGAACGCATTTGCGGTTTTCCTGCATCGCCACATCGAGGTATTCGCGCGCCGTGTCGGCGCGCGAACGCATGATTTCATTGGCCGCCAGTTCACAGTAATACTCGGCGATATCCCGATGCGAAGCGACGTCCGGCAACTCGCGGGCGATCTCTATGGCCTTCAGCCATTCCTTTTCGACCTGATAGATTTCCAGCAGGTTGCGCTTGGCCTCCTCCTCGAAAGAAGTACCCAGGAGTTTGTTGAAGATTTCCTCGGCGCGGTCGAGCAAGCCGGCTTTCAGGTAATCCTGACCCAGTTCCGACAAGGCCTGCAGGCGAACCTTGTCGTCCAGGTCGGGCAGATCGATCAGGTTCTGGTGCATGCGGATCGCCCGCTCGGTCTCGCCGCGTCGCCGGAACAGGTTGCCCAGCGCGAAATGCAGCTCAACCGTCTGCGAGTCGACCTTGGCGACTTCGAGGAAGGAATCGATGGCCTTGTCCGGCTGCTCGTTGAGCAGGAAATTCAGGCCCTGAAAATAGGACCGTGGCAAAGAACGGGACTCATGCACCACCTGGCGCATGTCCACGCGCGCCGCCGCCCAGCCCAGCGCAAAAAAAACCGGGATCAGGAGCAGCTGCCAATAATCAAAAAACTCGTTCATACAACGGGAGGTATATCCGTTTTTGCCACCTGCGGGGCACGGTTGGCGTCACGCTTGAGACGCGAGATTTCCCGGCGCTGGCGAAATATCACGCCAACCAGCGAAAGCGCGCCAAGCACTGCTCCGCTGGCAAAAAACAGGAGCAGGACAATGACCAACGGCGCCTGCCAGTCCTGGCCCGGCAACAGGCGCAGCGTTGCGGTTTCGGTGTTCTGGACCGAAAAGACGACCAGAATGGCGAAAATAATGAGCCTGATGGCCCAAGTCAAAGCTGTCATGAGATTCAATAAAAAGGGGCAGTGAAATTCACTGCCCCGAATCTACCACATGGCGGGCCAAGTCCGGCGTCAGATCGCCTGATCGACCCTTTCGCGCAATTCCTTTCCAGCCTTGAAGTGGGGAACCCACTTGGCCGGTACGCTGACCTTTTCCCCCGACTTGGGATTGCGCCCAACGCGCGGGGGGCGGTAATTGAGCGCAAAGCTGCCGAATCCGCGGATCTCGATACGATCTCCTCGCACAAGTGCTTCGGACATCGCATCGAGAATCATCTTGACCGCAAAATCAGCATCCTTCGCTACCAACTGCGGAAAACGCTCCGCCAGCTGGGCGATGAGCTCGGATTTGGTCATGCTTTTGCCTTATCAGCCTTGCTGGTTGAGCTTGGCCTTGAGCAGGGCGCCCAGGTTGGTCGTGCCCGAAGCAGCAGCGGAAGACTCGGCAGACAGCTTCTGCATTGCTTCGTGCTGTTCGGCGTTGTCCTTGGCCTTGATCGACAGGTTGATACCACGGGTCTTGCGATCCACGTTGATGATCATCGCTTCAACCACATCGCCCACCTTCAGGTGTTGCGACAGGTCGTCGATACGATCACGCGAGAATTCGGAAGCACGCAGGTAACCTTCGTTCTCGCCGTCCAGGGTCAGCACGGCACCACGGGCGTCGACCGTCTTGACGGTGGCACGCACGATGCTGTTCTTCTCGTGGGTAGCGATGAAGTTGGTGTACGGATCGCCTTCGAGCTGCTTGATGCCCAGGGAGATGCGCTCCTTCTCGACGTCGATGCCGAGCACGACGGCTTCGACTTCGTCGCCCTTCTTGAAGTTGCGGATGGCTTCTTCGCCGGTCGCGGACCAGGACAGGTCGGACAGGTGAACCAGGCCATCGATGCCGCCGGGCAGGCCGATGAAGATGCCGAAGTCGGTGATCGACTTGATGGCGCCCTTAACCTTGTCGCCCTTCTTGTGGTTCATCGCGAAATCGTCCCACGGATTCGCTTGGCACTGCTTCATGCCGAGGGAGATACGACGACGCTCTTCGTCGATTTCGAGGATCATGACTTCGACTTCGTCGCCGAGCTGGACAACCTTGGACGGATGAACGTTCTTGTTGGTCCAGTCCATTTCGGAAACGTGCACCAGGCCTTCGATGCCTTGTTCGATTTCAACGAAGGAACCGTAATCGGTCAGGTTGGTGACCTTGCCGAACAGGCGGGTGCCGGCCGGGTAACGGCGGGCGATGCCGACCCACGGATCGTCGCCCAGTTGCTTCATACCCAGGGAGACGCGGTTCTTCTCGGCGTCGAACTTGAGGATCTTGGCGGTGACTTCGTCACCGACATTGAGCACTTCGCTCGGGTGACGGACGCGGCGCCAGGCCAGGTCGGTGATGTGCAGCAGACCATCGATGCCGCCCAGGTCGACGAATGCGCCGTAGTCGGTGATGTTCTTGACGATACCCTTGACGGTGGTGCCTTCCTTCAGGTTTTCCATCAGCTTTTCGCGATCGGCGTCAGCGGTGGCTTCCAGGACGGCACGGCGGGACAACACGACGTTGTTGCGCTTGCGGTCGAGCTTGATAACCTTGAATTCGAGGGTCTTGCCTTCGTACGGGGTGGTGTCCTTGACCGGACGCATGTCGACCAGCGAGCCCGGCAGGAAGGCACGGACGCCGTTGGACATGACGGTGAGGCCGCCCTTGACCTTGCCGGTAATCGTACCGGTGACCAGAGCGCCGTCGTTCAGGGCTTGTTCCAGGAAGTTCCAGGCGGCGATGCGCTTGGCGCGATCGCGCGACAGGCGCGTGGCGCCGTAGCCGTCTTCCAGCATTTCGATGGCAACCTGGACGAAATCGCCCACTTGCACTTCGATTTCGCCCTGATCGTTCAGGAATTCTTCGAGCGGAACATAGGATTCCGATTTCAGGCCGGCATTGACCACGACAAAATTGTGATCGATGAGCACCACTTCTGCAGTGATGACTTCGCCTTGACGCATTTCCTGGCGAGCCAGGGATTCTTCAAAAAGTTGAGCAAAAGATTCCATTGACGGAGAGAGCTTTCATGCCGCGAACCTTGCGATCCACAGCGGGTTGAAGTTGAACAAATATTCCCGGCCACCCGGCCGGGAACACCTTACTTGGATGCTTCCCTGCTCCACGCCAGCACCTGGTTCACCGCCTGTTCGATGGTGAGATGCGTGGTGTCGAGCAGCTTGGCATCTGCTTCCTGCCTGAGCGGGGCAACGCTGCGCTGCGAATCGCGCTCGTCACGTTGCCGTAGATCCTGCAGAAGGTCCGCGAGATTAGCAGAGAAACCTTTTTCGATCAACTGCTTATACCGGCGTTCGGCGCGCGCTTCGGCACTCGCCGTCAGGAAGACCTTGAGTGCAGCCTGCGGAAAGATGACCGACCCCATGTCGCGGCCGTCGCCGACCAGTCCCGGTAGCTTGTTGAAGACCCGCTGGCGGAACAGCAAGGCGGCACGAACGGCCGGCAGTGCTGCGACTTTCGAGGCACCGACCGACATTTCCTCGGTGCGGATGGCATCGCCGACCAGGGCGCCATTGAGGCGGATGTCGTTGGCCGAAAACTCAACATCGAGCCCAGTGGCAATCGTCGCCACGCCGGCCTCGTCGTCCCAGTCAACACCTGCCCGTTTGGCTGCCAGTGCGGTCAGGCGATACAGCGCGCCGGAGTCGAGGTAGGCATAGCCCAGCGCTTCGGCGACCCGCCCCGCGACCGTCCCCTTGCCCGAGGCGGAGGGACCGTCGATGGCGATGACCGGGGCAGCCCTGGTCACTTCGGCGAAACGCTGGAAATAGTCCGGGAAGGTTTTGCCGACGCATTTCGGATCGTTGATGCGCAGCGGCGTGCCGAAAGCAGCCAGCGAGAAACACATGGCGATGCGGTGGTCGTCGTAGGTATCGATCGCCGCCGGCTTCAGGGCGGCCGGTATAACGCGGATGAAATCCTCGCCCTCCTCGACCACGGCACCCAGTTTGCGCAGCTCGGTGGCCATCGCAGCGATGCGGTCGGTTTCCTTGACCCGCCAGCTGGCGATATTGCGCAGTGTGGTCGGCCCCTTGGCGAACAGCGCGGCGGTGGCCAGCGTCATCGCGGCATCGGGGATGTGGTTGCAGTCGAGATCGACGCCGACCAGCCCACCCTGAGGAGCGCGCGCCGTCATCCAGTTCGGCCCGGCTTCGATGACCGCACCCATCTGCGCCAGCGCTTCGGCGAACTTGACGTCGCCCTGAATCGAATCGCGACCGACGCCTTCGACGCGCAGCGGGCCGCCACCGATCGCGCCAAGCGCCAGGAAATAGGAGGCCGACGAGGCATCGCCCTCGACGTAGATGGTGCCCGGCGAAACGTAACGGCTACCTGCCCGGACCGTGAAGCGCTGCCAGCCGTCGCGCTCGACGACGACGCCGAAGCGGGCCATCGTAGCCAACGTGATCTCGATATAGGGCTTGGAAATCAGTTCGCCGACGACGTCGACCGCAACGGTCTGGCCGGTCAGCGGCAGGGCCATCAACAGTCCAGTCAGGAACTGGCTGGAAACGTCGCCGCGGACCTGCACGCTGCCGCCCGGTTGAATGGTGGCCGGCTTGAGGTGCAGCGGCGGATAGCCATCGTTGCCGAGGTAGGCGACGTCGGCGCCCAACTGGCGCAGGCCGTCGACCAGGTCGCCGATCGGGCGCTCGTGCATGCGGGCGACGCCCTTCAGCACGTAGTCGCCGCCGGCGAGGGCCAGCGCCGCGGTCAGCGGCCGGAAGGCGGTGCCGGCGTTGCCCAAAAAGAGCTCGGCCTGCTTGACCGGGAAACGGCCGGTGCAGCCCTTGATCAACCAGTTCTCGCCGCCCAGATGAGTAACGCCGACACCCAGAGTCTTCAGGGCATCGAGCATGCGCTCGGTATCATCGGAGGCGAGCAGGTCGCGGACTTCGGTTTCGCCATCGGCCAGCGCGGCGAGCAACAGGACGCGGTTGGAAATGCTTTTCGAACCGGGCAGTCGCACGGTACCGGCCGCAGACAACAACTGGGGAATATCGAGAAATTCGTGGGTCACAAAATCACCGTCAGCAGATCATACTTGCTTTAAAAAGACGCCAGGAATGGCGCCACACTATCCTTGGGCGACAGCAGCGCATCGCCCGTCAAAGGCCAAACAATCCCGATGCTCGGGTCATTCCAGCGCAGGCTACGCTCGTGCTCGGGCGAGTAGTATTCGGTCGTCTTGTAGAGAAAATCGGCCGACTCCGACAAGGTCAGGAAGCCATGGGCGAAGCCAGGCGGAATCCACAGCTGTTTCTTGTTGTCGGCCGTGAGCGTTTCGCCGACCCATTGGCCATAGGTGCTTGAATCCTGACGCAAGTCGACGGCCACATCGAAGACCTCGCCCTGCACCACGCGAACAAGTTTGCCCTGGGCCTTCGGCGAAAGCTGCCAGTGCAAGCCGCGAAGGACGTTTTTCGAACTGCGGGAGTGACTGTCCTGAACGAAGACGATTTCCCGCCCGAGTGCTTCGTTGAAAGCCCGTTGATTGAAGCTTTCCATGAAAAAACCGCGCTCGTCACCGAACACCTTGGGTTCGACGACCAGAACGTCGGCAATCCGCGTCGGCGTAACCTTCATCAGTAGAGCCTTTCAGTCAGCAGATTGAGGAGGTATTGGCCGTAGCCGGTCTTAGCCAGCCCCTGGGCGAGTTGTTCGAGTTGTTGGTCATTCACCCACTGCTGGCGCCAGGCGATTTCCTCGGGGCAGGCCACCTTCAGGCCCTGCCGCTTTTCGATGGTGGCGATGAACTGGCCGGCTTCGAGCAGGCTGTCGTGGGTACCGGTGTCGAGCCAGGCATAGCCGCGGCCCATGATTTCGACCTTGAGCTTCTGCCTTTCGAGGTAGACGCGGTTGACGTCTGTGATCTCCAGTTCGCCGCGGGCGCTCGGCTTGAGGTCGCGGGCGATGGCGACGACGTCGTTGTCGTAGAAATAGAGACCGGTGACGGCGTAGCGGGATTTCGGCCGAGCCGGCTTTTCCTCGATGCTGATCGCCCTGCTGCGCTGATCGAATTCGACCACGCCGTAGCGTTCCGGGTCGTTGACCGCGTAGGCAAAGACCGTCGCACCGTCCGTGCTGGCGCTGGCGGTCTGCAGCAGCTGACTGAATTCGTGTCCATGGAAAATGTTGTCGCCGAGGATCAGCGCACTCGGGTCATTGCCGACGAAATCGGCACCGAGGATGAACGCCTGGGCCAGGCCGTCCGGGCTGGGCTGGATGACATACTGCAGGTTGATCCCCCACTGGCTGCCGTCGCCGAGCAACTGGGCGAAACGCGGCGTATCCTGCGGGGTCGAGATGATCAGGATGTCCCGGACACCGGCCAGCATCAGCGTGCTCAGCGGGTAGTAGATCATCGGCTTGTCGTAGATCGGCAGTAGCTGCTTGGAGACAGACAGCGTGGCGGGATAGAGCCGGGTGCCGGAGCCGCCGGCGAGGATGATGCCCTTGCGCATTAGTGCTGCCCTCCGTAGTGCTTGCCGACCCAGTCGCGGTAGGCGCCGCTGGTGACGTTACAGACCCACTGTGCGTGATCGAGATACCACTGCACGGTCTTGCGGATGCCCGTCTCGAAGGTCTCGGCCGGCTTCCAGCCGAGTTCCTGCGCGATCTTGCCGGCGTCAATGGCGTAACGACGGTCGTGGCCGGGCCGGTCGGCGACGAAGGTAATCTGCTCCCGGTAGGACTTGCCATCGACCCGCGGGCTGAGTTCGTCGAGGATGGCGCACAGGGTATGGACGACGTCGAGGTTGGCCTTTTCGTTGCAGCCGCCGACATTGTAGGTCTCGCCGACCCGCCCGGCATCCAGCACGCGGCGGATGGCGCTGCAATGGTCCCTGACGTAGAGCCAGTCGCGGATCTGCTGGCCGTCACCGTAGATGGGTAGCGGCTTGCCGACCAGCGCGTTGTGGATGACCAGCGGAATCAGCTTTTCGGGGAAGTGATAGGGGCCGTAATTGTTGGAGCAGTTGGTGGTCAGCACCGGCAGGCCGTAGGTGTGGTGGTAGGCCCGCACCAAATGGTCGCTCGCCGCCTTGCTCGCCGAATACGGGCTGTTCGGCTCGTAGCGGTGGGTCTCGGAGAAGGCCGGCGCACCCTGCGCCAGCGAGCCGTACACTTCGTCGGTCGAGACGTGCAGGAAACGGAATTCGTTTTTGGCCGTTTTTTGCAGCTGACCGTAGCATTCACGCACCGCTTCGAGCAGGCGGAAGGTGCCTACGATATTGGTCTGGATGAAATCTTCCGGGCCGTGGATGCTACGGTCGACATGCGATTCGGCCGCGAAATTGACAATGGCGCGCGGTTGATGCTCGGCCAATAGCTGACTGACCAGCTCGAAATTGCCGATCTCGCCATGCACGAAAATGTGCCTGGCATCGCCGTCCAACGTTGCCAGGTTTTCCAGGTTGCCGGCGTAGGTCAGCGCATCTAGGTTGACGACAGTTTCGTCCGACTGCGCCAGCCAGTCGAGCACGAAATTGCTGCCGATGAAGCCGGCGCCGCCGGTGACCAGGATGCTCATCCGCCGCCTCGCCTTAGACCCGGAAGCCGTTGGGATTGCCGCTTTGCCAGCGCCAGGCGTCGATGCACATCGCGTCGATGCCGCGCTCGGCACGCCAGCCGATCAGTTCGGCGGCAAAGGCCGGATCAGCATAGCAGGCCGCCACGTCACCCGGCCGGCGCGGTGCCAGTTCGTAAGGCACAGGGCGACCACTGGCCTGCTCGAAGGCCTTGACCACGTCGAGCACGCTGTAGCCGGTGCCGGTGCCGAGATTGACTTCGAAGCACTGCGGGCCGCTGAGACGGGCCAGCGCCTTGAGATGGCCAATGGCCAGGTCGACGACGTGGATGTAGTCGCGCACGCCGGTGCCGTCCGGCGTCGGGTAATCGTCGCCCCAAACCTTCAGTTGCTCGCGGCGGCCAACGGCGACCTGGGCGACGAAGGGCATCAGGTTGTTCGGAATGCCCTGCGGGTCCTCGCCGATCAGGCCGCTGGCATGGGCGCCGACCGGGTTGAAGTAGCGCAGGATGCCGATCTGCCAGGACGGGTCGGCGCGGTAAAGGTCACGCAGCATGTCCTCGATGATCAGCTTGGTCCGGCCGTAGGGATTGGTCGCCGACAGCGGGTGATCCTCGGTCAGCGGCAGGCGCTGCGGCTCGCCGTAGACGGTGGCCGAGGAACTGAAGACCAGCGTCTTGACGCCGCAATTGCCCATCGCCAGGAGCAGGCGATGCGTCCCGATGACGTTGTTGTCGTAATAATCGAGCGGCTTTTCGACCGACTCGCCGACCGCCTTGAGGCCAGCGAAGTGGATGACCGCGGTGCAGCCGAAGCGACGCAAGGCATCTTCCAGTGCCGCCTGGTCACGGATATCGCCTTCGACCAGCTGAATTTTCCGGCCGGTGATCGTTTCGACCCGTTTCAGGGATTCCGGATGGCTGTTGGAGAAATTGTCGAAAACGACCACGTCCTGCCCGGCATTGAGCAGCTCGACGCAGGTATGCGAGCCGATATAGCCGGCCCCGCCTGTGACTAGAATCATCGATGGATACCTTGGGAATAATTTCCCGATTTTACCCGCCCGGACGTTTTGGCGCAGCAGAGGACAGCAAAACAGGCACTGGTGGTCTGCTTCACTCCCCGCGGATTCTCAGAAAACTGGCAAAGCGCGGCAGGCCGCTGGCGGTCAGGTCGCGATAACGGTAGGTCACCGTCGTGCCGATGGCCGGCGGCCACTTGCGCTGGGCATCGCTGAGTCCGGTGCCGAGCATGAACTCGCGCCCTTCCGGCGTGCGCACCCGCAAGGCGCCGAGCTGGCCGGTATGGCGCCCCTTGCCCGGCTCCAGGCCAATGACCTCGGCCTCGGCATCCTGCCAGGGTTTGAGCTTGAGCAGCACGTCGCTGCGTCCAGTGACGTAGGGCGCCTCGGCCAGATGCAGCATAAGCCCTTCGCCACCCGCCTTGACCACCTCGTCTAGGTGCTCTTTCAGAATGCTACGGTCAGGCACAAAAAACTGCCGAATTTCAAATAACCACGGCAGCCTGGCCTGGCCGACCAACTGCCTGATTTGCTCCGCCCGCTCGGCGAAACTGCCCGGTGCCCCGGGCAATTCGAAAATCATGTAGCGCACCTCGCGCCAGGCCGCATCGTCCGGCACTTGCTGGCGGACGATGCCTGAAACCCGCTCGAACTGGCCGCGGCCTATCCACAATTCGCCGTCCAGCGGCTGTTTCGGCAGACCGGCGATAAACCAGGCCGGCGCATTGATCGCCCGACCGCTACGGAAACGCAGCATCTCGCCATCCCAGAGCGCCCGCACGCCGTCAAGCTTTTCGCTGACCAGGTAGCGGGAAACGTCGACCTGCCCCGAATAGACGTTGGCGAGCAGGATGGCCGGCGGCTCGGCAGCAAACCCGACGGCAGGCAGTGCAAACAGGCAGCCTGCCAGCAGCGCGCCGAGCAGGCGGGAGATCAAGATTCGCCGGCCCAGTTCCGCCGCGCCTGGCGGGCGATATCGAAGATTTCCTCCAGCCGCTCGCCGTCACCCTGCGCCAGCGCCAGACGCAGTTCGTCGAGCTGCGCGCGGTAGCTGTCCAGTTCGCCGAGCAGCGCCTCGCGGTTGGCGAGGCAGATGTCGCGCCACATTTCCGGATGGCTGGCGGCGATCCGCGTGAAATCACGAAAGCCGGAGGCAGCGAAGGTGAAGAACAGGTCGGCATCCTCGCGCACGGCCAGATCATGGACCAGCGCGTAGGACAACAGGTGCGGCAGGTGGCTGACTGCCGCGAAGACGCGGTCGTGCATTTCCGGCGTCAGCTCGTAGATGTCGGCGCCGCACAGCGACCAGGCGCGCTTGATGCGGTCGAGCCGCTCGTCGCCATTCTCGGGCAGCGGCGTGACGACGACCTTTTTGCCCTGGTAGAGATCCCAGCGCGCCGCTGACGGACCGCTGTTCTCGGCCCCGGCGATCGGATGCGCCGGGACGAACTTGCCGATATGGCCGCGAAACGCCTCACGCGCCGCGGCGACGACGTCGCCCTTGGTCGAGCCGCCATCGGTGACGATAGTGTTCGGGCCAAGATAGGGGGCGATGCGTTCGAAGATTTCCGGCATCTGCGCCACCGGCGTCGCGACCAGCACGATGTCCGCGTCGCCGATCTCATGCGCCGGATTGATCCCGGCCCGGTCGATGACGCCCAGTTCCTGGGCGATGCGCAGCGTCGACGGCGTGCGGCCGAAACCGACCACCTCCTCGACCGCCCCGGCCTCCTTGAGGGCCAGCGAGAACGAGCCGCCGATCAGGCCGGTGCCGAAAACGACGACCTTGCCAAACTCGGGCAAACCGGCGTCCATTTACAGCGCCTTTTCCAGCGCGTCGAGGAAGCGGGCGTTCTCCGGCTCGCTGCCGATGGTCACGCGCAGCCATTCGGGCAGACCGTAGCCGCCGATCGGCCGGACGATGACACCCTGCTGCAGCAGCTTCTGGTTGACCGCCGCGCCGTCACCGGCCTTGAAGGTGACGAAATTGCCATGCGACGGGATGTGCTCCAGCCCGAGACGCTTCAGCCCGGCGACGATCTGCTCCATGCCGCGCCGGTTCAGCTCGTAGCTGTCGGCGACGAACAGGTGATCATCGAGCGCCGCGACGGCGGCGGCGATGGCCAGGTTGTTGACGTTGAACGGCTGGCGCACCCGGTTCATCAGGTCGGCGATCTCCATCGAGGCCAGCGCATAACCGACGCGCAGCCCGGCCAGGCCGTAGATCTTGGAGAAAGTGCGGGTGACGACCAGGTTCGGGAAATCCTTGATCCAGTCGGCGGTATCGACGCGCTCGGCCGGCGGCAGGTATTCGTTATAGGCCTCGTCGAGCACGACGATGACCTCCCGCGGCACGACTTCGAGGAAGGCTCGCACTTCCGGGTACGGCAGGAAGTTGCCGGTCGGGTTGTTTGGATTGGCAATCCAGACGATGCGCGTATCGGGCCGGATCGCGGCGCGCATGGCTTCGAGATCGTGGCCGTAGTGCTTGGCCGGCGTGCAGATCAACTCGGCGCCGGTAGCCAGCGTGGCCAGCGGATAGACCGCGAAGGCGTGCTGGGAAAACACCGCCGAGCGCCCCGGCGCAAGAAACACGCGGGCAATCAGGTCGAGCACGTCGTTCGAGCCGTTGCCGAGCACCACCTGGTTCTGGCCGAGGCCGGCACAGGCGGCGACCTTGGCGATCAGGTCGAACTGGTCGGGATAGCGCTCGATACCGGCAATCGCCGCCTCGACGGCCTTCTTGGCCTTCGGGCTCATGCCCAGCGGGTTTTCGTTGGAGGCCAGCTTGAGGATTTTCTCGACCGGCAGGCCCATTTCGCGGGCCAGTTCGGTGATCGGTTTGCCCGGCTGGTAGGGCGAAATGGCGCGCACGTAGGACAGTGCTTGTTCGGCGAGGCTCATGACGCTTCCCTCAATAAACGGCAACCGGGTAGGACCCGAGTATCTTCAGATAGGCGGCCGATGCAGCCAGCTTTTCCATGGCGGCCTTGACGTTCGGCTCGTCGCGATGGCCTTCGATATCGACGTAGAAGACATACTCCCACAGCGCATTCTTGGCCGGCCGGGACTCCAGGCGGCTCATCGACACGTTGGCCTCGGCCAGCGGCAGCAGCAGGTCGTGCAGGGCACCGGTGCGATTGGGCGCCGACATGATCAGCGAGGTCTTGTCGCGGCCGGACACGCCCGCATCGTGCTTGCCGAGGACCAGGAAGCGGGTCGTGTTGTTCGGCTCGTCCTCGATGTTGGCGGCCAGTTTCGGCAGTTTATAGTGCTCGGCCGCCGCTTCGCCGGCAATGGCCGCCGTTCCCGGTTCGGCCGCCGCCATCTGCGCGGCCAGCGAATTGCTCGCCACCGAAATGCGCGGCACACCGGGCAGGTTGTGGTTCAGCCATTCGTGGCACTGGGCCAGCGACTGGGCATGCGAATAGACCTTGCTGATCTGGCCCAGATCGGCGGCATGGGTCAGCAGGTTCTGGTGGATGCGCAGCACCACTTCGCCGCAGATTTTCAGCGGCGTCGCCAGCAGCAGGTCCATCGAGCGGCCGACCGCGCCTTCGGTCGAATTCTCGACCGGCACCACGGCGTAATGGGCGTGACCGGATTCGACCTCGCGGAAGACGTCGTCGATCGACGCCTGCGGCAACAGCCGTGCGGCATGGCCGAAATGCTTGGTCGCCGCGCTGCCGGTGAAGGAACCGAGCGGACCGAGAAAGGAAATGCCGAGCGGCTCTTCGAGCGCCAGGCAGGCCGACATCACTTCGCGAAAGAAGAAGGTAATGCTCTCGCCGGGCAAGGGACCGGGATTGGTCTCCTGCAAGCGACGCAGCACCTGCGCCTCACGCTCGGGACGGTAGATGTGACCCGCCTCGCCGTGTTCGGCCTTGATATGGCCGACCTTCTGGGCGCAACGGGCGCGGGCATTGAGCAGGCGCAGCATTTCGCCGTCGATGCCGTCGATTTCGGCGCGCACGCCGGCCAGGGCCTGTTGCAAGTCGTTTTGCCGCGGGTCGCTCATGGGATCACCCGTTACGTTTGGCGAATTCGTTCATGAAGGCCACCAGCGCCTGTACAGCTTCCAGCGAGACGGCGTTGTAGATCGAGGCGCGCATGCCGCCGACCGACTTGTGGCCCTTCAGCGACGCCAGGCCGGCCGCCTTGGATTCGGCCAGGAAGGCGGCGTCGAGTTCGGCGTTGGCCAGCACGAAGGGAACGTTCATCGCCGAGCGGCAATCAGGATCGACCGGGTTGGTGTAGAAGCCGTCCGAATCGTCGATCGCGGCGTACAAAAGCCGGGCTTTTTCGGCGTTGACCGCAGCAATGCCGGCCAGGCCGCCCTGCCGCTTCAGCCACTGGAAGACCAAGCCGGCGATGTAGATCGCGTAGGTCGGCGGGGTGTTCAGCATCGAGCCGTTCTCGGCCATCACCGCGTAGTCCATGACGGTCGGGATAGTCAGCGGCGCCATGCCGAGCAGGTCGCGATGGACGACGACCAGGGTCAGCCCGGAGGGGCCGATGTTCTTTTGCGCCCCGGCGTAGATCAGGCCGAATTTCTCGACATTGACCGGCCGCGACAGGATGTGCGAGGACATGTCGGCGACCAGCGGCACGCCGGTATCGGCGATCCGTTCGGCCGGGACTTCGACGCCGTGGATGGTCTCGTTGGTGCAGACGTGCAGGTAGGCGGCGAAGGGATCGAGCTTGATCTCCTCGGCCACCGGCAGGCGGGTGAAGCCGCTGCTCTCGGTGGTTGCCGCGCAACGCACGTTGCCGATGCGCTGGGCTTCCTTGAACGCCTTCTTCGACCACGAGCCGGTCACGATGTAGTCGGCCGAACGGCCGGCCAGCAGGTTCATCGGGATCTGCGCGAACTGCTGCGTCGCCCCGCCCTGCAGGAAAAGCACCTTGTACTGCTCGGGGATGCCCATCAGTTCGCGCAGGTCGGCTTCGGCCTGGTCGAGGATGGACATGAACTCCTTGCCGCGATGACTCATCTCCATGACGCTGCAACCGGCGCCATGCCAGTCGAGCATCTCGGCCTGGGCCTGCTGGAGGACTTCTTCGGGAAGTGCAGCCGGACCGGCGCTGAAATTCCAGATACGGCTCATTTATGCTTCCCCGCCTTCGTTAGGTTCGGACGATTCCAGTTTTTGGCCATTTTCCGGCTCGACCGTAGCATTCTCGGTTTCAGCCTCGGCATCGGCTTCCGCCACCGACTCGGCGACCTTCTCCAGGCCGGCCAGCTTCTCGCCTTCATCCAGCGAGATCAGCGTAACACCCTGCGTCGCCCGGCCCATGCCGCGGATTTCCGAAACGCGGGTGCGGATCAGCACGCCGCCGGTGGTGATCAGCATCACTTCGTCGTTGTCGTCGACCAGCTTGGCCCCGATCACCACGCCGTTGCGCTCGGAATCGGCAATCGCCTTGACGCCCTGCGTGCCGCGGCCGGAATGGCGGAAGTCGGCGAGCACGGTGCGCTTGCCGAAGCCGTTCTCGGTGGCGACCAGCACGGTCTGTTGGTCGCTCTCGGCAACCAGCAGCGAAATGACGGTCTGCCCTTCCTGCAGCTTCATGCCGCGCACGCCGCGGGCTCCGCGACCCATCGGACGGACGTCTTCCTCGTCGAACCAGACCGCCTTGCCGGCATCAGAAACGAGCACGATATCGCTCTGGCCGGTGGTCAGTTCGACGCCGATCAGGTAGTCGTCGTCGAGCAGGTCGACGGCAATGATGCCGGCCTTGCGCGGGTTGGAGAAGTCGGACAGCGGCGTCTTCTTGACCGTACCGTCGCGGGTCGCCATGAAGATGAACTTGTCGTCGACGAATTCCTTGACCGGCAGCACGGCGTTGATCCGTTCGCCTTCTTCGAGCGGGAACAGGTTGACGATGGGTTTGCCGCGACTATTGCGGCTGCCCTGCGGCGCTTCGTAGACCTTCAGCCAGTAGCAGCGGCCGCGATTGGAGAAGCACAGGATGTAGTCGTGGGTGTTGGCAACGAACAGGTGATCGACGAAATCCTCGTCCTTGATCGCCGCCGCCTGCTTGCCGCGCCCGCCACGCTTTTGGGCGCGGTAGTCGGCCAGCGGCTGGGCCTTGACGTAGCCGCCGTGCGACAACGTGACGACCATGTCCATCGGCGTGATGAAATCCTCGATGCCCAGTTCCTGGGTGTGCAGCACGATTTCCGACTTGCGTTCGTCGCCGTACTGCTCGCGCACGGCGTTGAGTTCGCCGACGATAATCGCCGTGATGCGCTCCGGCTTGGCCAGGATGTCGAGCAGATCGACGATCTTGTCCATGATTTCCTTGTACTCGCCGACGATCTTGTCCTGCTCCAGACCGGTCAGGCGCTGCAGGCGCAGTTCCAGGATGGCCTGGGCCTGGGCGTCGGACAGGCGATAGCCCTGCTCCGACAGGCCGAATTCCGGCGCCAATCCGTCCGGCCGCGAGGCATCGGAAGCGGCACGCAGCAGCATTTCCTCGACCACCGGGCTGCGCCAGTCGCGCGCCATCAGGCTGCGCTTGGCATCCGGCGGCGTCGGTGCGGCCTTGATCAGGGCGATGATTTCGTCGACATTGGACAGTGCGACGGCCAGGCCTTCCAGGATGTGGCCGCGTTCGCGCGCCTTGCGCAGTTCGAAGACCGTGCGGCGGGTGACCACCTCGCGGCGGTGCGACAGGAAACACTCCAGCGCCTGCTTCAGGTTCAACAGGCGCGGCTGGCCGTCGACCAGCGCCACCATGTTCATGCCGAAGGTGTCCTGCAGCTGCGTCTGCTTGTACAGGTTATTGAGGATAACCTCGCCGACTTCGCCGCGCTTCAGTTCGATGACGATGCGCATGCCCGACTTGTCGGACTCGTCGCGGATGTCGGAAATGCCCTCGATCTTCTTCTCGTTGACCAGTTCGGCGATCTTCTCGATCAGCGACTTCTTGTTCACCTGATACGGGATTTCGTCGACGATCAGCGCCTGGCGGTCGCCCTTGCCGATGTCCTCGAAATGCGTCCGGGCGCGCATGATCACACGGCCGCGGCCGGTCTTGTAGCCTTCGCGGACGCCCATCACGCCGTAGATCAGGCCAGCCGTCGGGAAGTCCGGCGCTGGGATGATGTCGATCAGGTCGTCGATGGTGATCGCCGGGTTTTCCAGCAGCGCCAGGCAGCCGGCGACGACTTCATTGAGGTTGTGCGGCGGGATATTGGTCGCCATGCCGACCGCGATACCGGCCGAGCCGTTGATCAGCAGGTTCGGGATGCGGGTCGGCAGCACTGACGGCTCAAGTTCCTTGCCGTCATAGTTCGGCTCGAAATCAACCGTTTCCTTGTCGATGTCGGCCGTCAGGTCGGAGGCGATGCGATCCAGGCGGCACTCGGTGTAACGCATGGCCGCCGCGTTGTCGCCGTCGATCGAGCCGAAGTTGCCCTGACCATCGACCAGCGTGTAGCGCAGCGAGAAATCCTGCGCCATGCGGACCAGGGTGTCGTAAATCGCCGAGTCGCCGTGCGGGTGGTACTTACCCATGACCTCGCCGACGACGCGGGCGCACTTGACGAAGGGGCGGTTCCAGACATTGTTCGTCTCGTGCATTGCGTACAGTACGCGGCGATGCACCGGTTTCAGGCCGTCGCGCGCATCCGGCAAGGCCCGGCCGACGATCACGCTCATCGCGTAATCGAGGTAGGAACGCCGCATCTCGTCTTCGAGGCTGATCGGCAATGTTTCTTTGGCGAATTGGTCCATGTCTCACTTCGCACCGCTTGCGCGATGCCTTATTAGTTGATTCAAGCGTAATTTGCTATTTTAACACGCCCCCTCCAACGCACAGACGCCGTTTTTCATGACAACAACACCCGAAGTGATCGACCTGCTGATCGAGGCGCGCTGGATTGCCACGGTCGCTCCCGACCAGGTACTGAAAAGCCACGCCGTTGCCGTCGACGACGGCAGAATTCTCGCCATCCTGCCCGCCGGCGAAGCCCGCGCTCGCTACGCACCGAAGCAGACCACCGTCCTCCACGATCACCTTCTGATCCCCGGCCTGATCAACCTGCACACCCATGCCGCAATGAGCCTGATGCGCGGCCTGGCCGACGACCTGCCACTGATGGACTGGCTGCAGAAACACATCTGGCCGGCCGAAGCCGCGCACATGTCGGAGCAGTTCGTCTACGACGGCACGCGGCTCGCCTGCGCCGAAATGCTCAAGGGCGGCATCACCTGCTTCAATGACATGTATTTCTATCCGGAAGCTGCCGCGGCCGCTGCCTCGGAATTCGGCATGCGCGCCGTGCTTGGCATCACCGCCCTGGAGTTTCCGACGCCCTACGCCAGCGACGCCGCCGACTACCTGAGCAAGGGCCTGGCCGTGCGCGAAGCCTGGCGCACCGACCCGCTGATCCATTTCTGCCTTGCCCCGCACGCCCCTTACACCGTTTCGGACGGCACTTTCGAGCACATCCTGACACTCTCGGAACAACTCAACCTGCCGATCCATTGCCACATCCACGAAACCCGGCAGGAAATCGACGACAGCCTGCAGCAGTCCGGTCTCCGGCCGCTGGCGCGACTGGCCAGGCTCGGCCTGCTCGGCCCCAGCTTCATCGGCGTGCACGCCGTGCATCTCGACGATGCCGATCTGCAACTGCTCGCCGACACCGGCACCAGCATCGCCCACTGCCCGACTTCCAACCTCAAGCTGGCCAGCGGCTTTGCGCCCGTGGCAAAAATGCGACAACAGGGCATCAATGTCGGCCTGGGCACTGACGGCGCGGCGGGCAACAATCGCCTCGACCTGTTCGGCGAAATGCGCCTGGCATCACTTCTGGCAAAAGGCCTGAGTAGCGATGCCAGCGCCCTGCCGTCGGGTGAAATCCTGCGCATGGCGACGCTCGATGCCGCCAACGCGCTGGGCCTGGGCCAGCAGACCGGTTCCATCACCCCCGGAAAATCTGCCGACTTGTGTGCAGTCAGCCTGGGCACACTGGAATGCCAACCCTGCTTCGATCCGGTTTCCCACCTCATAAACGTCGCCGGCCGGGAATCCGTCACGCATGTCTGGGTAGCCGGAAAGTGTTGCGTCGACAACAAAACTCTACGATATGACAAGCCAAATGACTTGGAAGCAGCCGTTGCGCTATGGCAAAATAGCCTGGAATTCCGCAAGCCAGCCTGAATCCGGGTTGCAGAACGGGTTAAAGAATTGAAAATCTTCTTCAACGAGGAAAAACCATGATCAAAAATACCATCAAGAAATCTCTGGTTCTGGCCCTGCTGGCCGGTATCGGCTTCTCCGCCGTGGCCCAGGAGCGCGTTTATGCGATCGACGGCCGTGATGTCGTCGCCAAGTCCGGCTTCGGCCTGTGCTGGC